>Ga0180223_1000216_pt1 | contig 95097 bp, 77 predicted proteins | sample eDN5th30CKraftOP_FD_151337 | JGI IMG/M metagenome (GOLD analysis project Ga0180223, IMG submission 151337) | Enriched Organic Plus compost microbial communities from Emeryville, California, USA - eDNA 5th pass 30_C Kraft OP (version 2) (version 2) ...
GCAACTGAAACATTTATCCGATAAGATCCTTTTTACATGAATATTATAGTCCAGTTTATTGGGAAGGTTATCCATCGCTGCTTTCACATCATCAGGGATAGTGAGGCTTTCGGTGGTGGCCAATTTCCCTATCATAAAAACGACCAGAAATAAAATAGCGCCTGCAATGATTGCTTTGTTCAGTCGTATTTTCATTTTCTATAATGTTTTGACGGGAGATCAGTTCTCCAGAAGGGAAAGGCAGTATGGCCAGCTGTATCAGCACCTTGTTGCCATTCACTCTTTTTCAAACTGACAATTTGCAATCGCATAAGAGAAGAAGTATCAGGAAAAAAAATTCAGAGCCCCTTATTGCCTTGCTTTACAAATATGATCGTCAATCTCCGAAGATACGGGGGATTATCTTAAAAATTTAGGGGGATTTCCTTAAAACAGTTCAACGCGTTTGATTTTCATCTCTATATTTATAAAACCTGCTCGAGAGGTTCTGTAACGATCATGCGCTTGAATCCATTTAATATTACCTGCTTGTTTTTTGCCTTCCTGTTGTCCGGCTTAAAAAGCAATGCACAGCAACCAGCCTTCCATCATCTCACGGTGGAGAATGGCCTGTCGCAAAATGCGGCGCTGGCCATCAGCCAGGACAACCAGGGGTTTATCTGGATCGGCACTTCCAATGGATTGAACCGCTACGATGGCTACCGGTTCAAAGTATATCAATCGAGGGCCAACGACAGCACCACGCTTACCAGCAATAACACTTTATCCATTTTAAGCGATTCGAAAAAAAATCTTTGGATCGGTACTTATAATGGACTGAACAAATACCTTTCCGGTCCTGACCGGTTCAAAAGAATAGCTTCCCCCTCCAACAGCACGCTTACCTACTATTGTCTGTATGAAGACAGAAAAGGGAATATCTGGGCGGGCACTAATGCCGGTTTATTCCGGATCAATACAACGAATGATCAACCGGAATCGGTCGATTTCGCACCTGTTGATTCAAGCGCCGAACGAAGCGTCAGAGCCATACTGGAAGACCGCAGCGGCAATTTCTGGATCGGTACTACCATGGGGTTGTTCAGGATAAGAAAATCCGAAACCAAAGCCTTCCGGCATGATCCCCAGGATGCAACTACGATCAGCAGCGATTTTATTACTTCAATTGAAGAGGATCACCAGGGAAGGATCTGGATCGGCACGCATACAAACGGGTTGAACAGGTATGATGACCGAACAGGGCTTTTCAAACGGTTTGCTCATCAATCATCGGCACAATCCATCATTAATAATAATATCCGGAAATTGCTCGTCGATAAAGAAAGCCGCTTATGGATAGGTACGCAGGAAGGCATCAGTGTGCTTGATGAGCAGGGCAATCATCTTTATTCATTCCAGCAGGATGATGGGAACCCGGAAAGTTTAAGCCAGAACAGCGTGCATTGCCTTTTCCAGGACGGGGCTGCCAATATCTGGGCCGGCACTTATTTCGGTGGTGTGAATTACACTTATTCCGTCAACACACAATTTTCGGTGTTGCGTAAAAAAGACAGGCCGGATTTTCTGAACAATAATGTTATCAGCAGCATTGTCGAAGATGAAAAAAAGAATCTCTGGATCGGAACAGAAGGTGGCGGGTTAAATTATTATGACAGAAGCACCGGCAAATTCCGCAGCTATAAGCATTCACCCAATGATCCGGCTTCTATCGGTTCAAACCTGGTAAAAATAGTTTATCGCGACTGGCAGGGACAAATATGGGCCGGCACACATGGTGGTGGGCTCAATCTTTATGACCCGGTAAAAAATGAGTTCAGGAAATTCTTATTCAAACAAAATGATGCAGTGTTGCTGAATGAAGAAGTAGTGGGCATTTATGAAGATGGTAAAGGGCGGCTTTGGGTAGGAACAACCTTTGGTATAAAACTGTTCAACAAGATCCCACAGGGGCTTGAGCCCATCAATAATGCTTTTACGGCAAAAGCGCCATTCAGTAGCACGGCCAATGCATTCCTGGAAGATGATAAAGGACGGCTTTGGGTAAGTACGTCCGATGGATTGTATATGCTGGAAGGAGAACAATTCCATAAGATCTCCGGCGACCTAGTGAATTGCATCCAGCAAAATAAACGCTCACAGATATGGATCGGTATTCAACAGGGCGGCATTGCACGGTTTGATGAGAACACCCAAAAACTGGAATACTTTAATCAACCCGGAAAGATCGGCAATCGGAATATTCTGGGCATACTGGAAGATGATCAGCAAAACCTTTGGTTGAGCAGCGATAACGGTCTGCTGAAATTCAATCCCCGCCAGGATTTTCTGCAAATCTTCACTGCCAGTGATGGATTGGCAGGCAATGCTTTTAACTATAACTCCTATTTCAGGGACAGCAAAGGCGAGTTCTTTTTCGGAGGCTTTAATGGCATCACACATTTCTTTCCGGAAAAAATACAATCGAACCAGAAGCCCGGAAGAATGGTGCTCACCGGCGTGAAGCTGTTCAATGACCCGGTAGTGCCCGGCGATTCCACCGGACTGCTGAAAGAAAATATTTCCACCGCCAATTCCATCACCTTAAAGCACAACCAGGATGTGCTTACCATTGAATTTGCTTTGCTGAATTTTATCAAGAGCAATAAAAATACTTATGCCTATAAACTGGAAGGTTATGATAAGGACTGGTTGTATACCAATATTCCTGCTGCCAACTATACCAATCTTCCATCCGGTGATTTTACTTTCCGGGTCAAAGGCGCGAACAATGATGGAGTGTGGACGGATGCCATCAGCATTACAGTAAATGTGCTGCCGCCATTCTGGCTTACCTGGTGGGCCTACAGTTTATATGCGCTGGCCATAGGCGGTATCGTGTTCCTGGTATTGCGGTATTTCTTCCTTGGTGCATTACTGAAAAAAGAAGAAGAACTGCACCAGGTGAAGCTGAATTTCTTTACCAATATTTCCCATGAGATCAGGACACATCTTACCCTGATCATGGCGCCGGTAGAAAGAATGGAAACAGAAGATAACAGCAGCTTTTTCAAACAGCAGCTCAACTCTGTAAAACAAAATGCCAATCGCTTGCTGAAACTGGTAAGTGAACTGATGGATTTCCGCAAGGCTGAAACAGGTAATCTCAAACTGGTCATTCATGAACATGACCTGATCCCCTTCCTCGAAGAAGTGTATAACAGTTTCAGGGATATTTCCATTAAGAAAAATATAACCACCTCATTCATTTATGATGGAGGGTCTCTCCCGCTTTATTTTGACAGTGAGCAATTGGAAAAAGTATTTTTCAACCTGATGACGAATGCTATCAAATTCACTCCTGAGAACGGGCATATCTGGTTGCAGGTAACGGAAAATGAAAAAGAAGTGACCGTTACCATCACAGATGATGGAAGGGGCATTGCACCGGAATACCTTGATAAAGTATTTACCAATTTCTACCAGGTAGATGATCATGGTTTGCAAAATACGGGCTATGGCATTGGACTGGCTTTATCCAAAAACATTGTGACCCTGCACAAAGGGCGCATCCAGGCAGAAAGCGAAACAGTGCCGGGAACAGAAAATAACCGCACCAGCTTTATCGTCACCCTGCCGAAAGGCAATAAACATTTCAGTCAGGAATTGTTGAAAGATGCTAAGGGACTGAACCAGGAAGAACTGCCGGGCCGCCAGGCTGCGGGAACACTGAACAAACTGCCGGAGTTTGTATCTGCACCCAGAAGCCAGGCTTCCATTCTTATTGTGGAAGACAATCCTGAACTGAGGGCCCTGATCAAAGAAACATTCAGCAATCATTACCAGGTGCAGGAAGCGACAAATGGTGTGGAAGGATTGGATATCGCCACCAGCCAGTTGCCCGACCTGATCATCAGCGATGTGATGATGCCAAAAATGGATGGGATTGAATTGTGTTACCATTTAAAAACAGATGAACGAACGAGCCATATACCTGTAATACTATTAACAGCCAAAAGCACACAAAGCGACCAGGTGAGCGGACTGGAAACGGGCGCCGATATGTATCTCACCAAACCTTTCAGCAATAAGATCCTTGAACTGAATGTAAGAAACCTGCTGGCAGCAAGAGAAAGGTTAAGGCAATTGTTCCTGCAGCAGGTAAGCACCTATACTATTAATACCGATCCCGAGCCTGCTAAATTTTCAGCTTTGAACACTGTTGAACAGGAATTTCTACAGAAAGTGATCCAGATCGTTGAAGAAAATATGGACAACCCTGAGTTCGGGGTGGATATGCTTTCACGGAAAGTGGCAATGAGCGCTCCGGTATTGTATAAAAAAATTAAAGCGGTAAGTAAAATGTCAGTGAATGATTTTGTAAAATCATTACGCCTCAAAAAAGCAGCGCAACTGTTGCAGGAAAAACAACTGACCGTGTATGAAGTGGCTTATGCCGTAGGGTATAATGACCGGAAATATTTCAGCCAGGAATTCAAAAAACAATTTGGCAAAACGCCAAGTGAGTATTCACAGGGGCCGAATACCGTTTCTTAAAGCCACATTTTTTTAACTCATAAAATATAGTATGTATGTCCACACGCAGAAAATTCCTGCAGCAATCATTAATGGGTTCTGCAGGTCTGCTTGCCGCCAATGAAATGTTTGCATATAAATCTGCTCCACCTTCTGTTAAAGCAATTCAACCAATTGTTATTTCTACCTGGGATTTTGGCAAAGCGGCCAATGCAGCCGCCTGGAAAGTGCTGGAAAAAAATGGCCATGCACTGAATGCGGTAGAAGCAGGTGTAAAAGTGCCTGAAGGAGACCCGGGTATCCGCAGTGTCGGATACGGAGGCTTGCCTGACCGCGATGGCCGCGTTACGCTGGATGCCTGCATCATGGATGAACAATACAATTGTGGCTCGGTGATGTGCCTTGAATATATCAAGCATCCTATCTCTGTAGCCAGATTAGTAATGGAGAAAACACCACATATCGTGCTGGCAGGTGAAGGCGCTTTGCGTTTTGCACTGGCAAATGGATTCAAAAAAGAAAACCTGCTGACGCCTGAAAGTGAGAAGTACTGGCGCGACTGGATGAAAAAAGCAAACTACTCTCCTGTCAAGAATATCGAGAATCAATTGTATGATAAGAAAACAGATCCTATGCCGGGTGGTGTTGACAATCATGATACCATCGGCATGCTGGCGCTTGACCAGGCAGGAAGATTAAGCGGTGCCTGCACCACCAGTGGTCTTGCTTTTAAAATGCAGGGGCGTGTGGGCGATTCACCTATTATCGGCGCAGGTCTGTATGTGGACCCCGAAGTGGGGTCAGCTACTGCAACCGGCGTAGGCGAAGAAGTGATCAGGATCGTGGGCGCTCATCTTATCGTGGAATTGATGCGACAGGGGCGGACACCGGAAGCTGCCTGCAAAGAAGCAGTGGAACGCATCATCAAAAGAAATCCTGCCAAAGCAAAAGATATACAGGTAGGCTTTCTTGCTCTCAGCAAAACCGGTGAATATGGCGCTTATGCCCTGCAAAAAGGATTTACGTATGCAGTAAGATCAGGCAATGAAGAAAACCTGTTCTCCGCAAAAAGCGTTTATTAAATTATCTTGACCGACAAAATCATAAACAACTGATCATGCCAAAAGCGATTCTCGAAGTCTGTGCCTTTAATATTCAATCCTGTATCATAGCCGAAAAAGCAGGTGCTTACCGTGTTGAGCTCTGCGACAATCCTGTTGAAGGCGGCACTACGCCCAGCTACGGAACTATCCAACGCACACGTGAAAGAATTTCCATTAAACTTTATCCTATTCTTCGTCCACGCTGCGGAAATTATTATTATGATGAAGATGAACTGGCCATCATTAAACAGGATATCGCTGTTTGCAAAGAGCTGGGCTGCGATGGCATCTCCATTGGCGTGCAAAAGATCAATGGCGAGATCGATACAGACAAATTGAAACAGTTCGTGGAATGGGCTTATCCTATGGGCGTTACCTGCAACCGCGCATTCGATGCCACACCTGATCCCTTCCAGGCGCTGGAAGATATTATTGCAGCAGGTTGTGAACGCATTCTTACTTCCGGTCAGAAAAGCGCAGCACCCGATGCTGGTGAACTGCTGGGTAAACTGGTGAAACAAGCAGGCGATCGCATCAGCATTATGCCGGGTGCAGGAATAAGATCTTCCAATATCAAAAAACTGATGAAAGAGTCTGGTGCCAAAGAATATCATGGTTCTGTAAGAAAAGCGACCATTAATCCCATGAGCTTTTCCAATCCGCAGGTGCTTGATTTCGGAAATGTGTATTTGCCGGATGAGCAGGAACTAAAAGGCATACTGGAGCAAATGGCTTAGAAGCCCCGGCAGGACGCTTACCTTTATGTTATGAAAAAGCAAAGCGCCGGCATACTGCTGTACCGCTTCCGCGGGAAGACCGTGGAAATATTCCTGGTGCACCCCGGTGGCCCTTTCTGGAAAAATAAAGATGCCGGGGCCTGGAGTATTCCGAAGGGGGAATATGAAGAAACAGAAGAACCGCTTACCGCTGCCATACGGGAGTTTAAAGAAGAAACCGGGCTGGCCATCAGCGGATCATTCCTGCCGCTCACTTCCATAAAACAAAAATCCGGTAAATGGGTGCATGCCTGGGCATTGGAAGGAGAACTGGATGAAACAAAGGTCCAAAGCAATTCCTTTGAAATAGAATGGCCTCCAAAGTCAGGGAAGCAGCAATCCTTTCCGGAAGTGGACAAAGCAGCCTGGTTCAGTCTGCCGGAGGCAAAAGAAAAAATAAACCCTGCCCAGGTCGGTTTACTGAATGAACTGGAAAATCTGTTACAGGAAAGATAATGCCGCATGAATGTTTATACTGGAATGAACAGGCATTACAATTCGCTGAACTATGGAAAGGATTATCGGGAAACAACTGCGGGGGGACCAGGCCGGATTTATTCCTACATCGAATAGGGAGTTTCCCGATTTCGTAAGCCGGTTTTATTGATAACATGCAGTTTTGCAGCATGCAAAAGCGCTCCTCCTGGCCCCGTATCCGGAAATTTTTTAATGATGTGCATCTCTGGCTGGGACTCAGCAGTGGATTGATCGTGATCGCTATTTGTTTTAGCGGCACTATTTATGTCTGGAACACTGAACTGACCGAAGCTTCGGCCTCACATTTATATAAGGTAAAAGCCCCTTTGGGCCAGGCCCGTATCCCCGCAGATTCCCTTTTTCAGAAAATAAAAGACAGCTCAAAAGGATCCATCACCAGCGTGATGATACCGGCAAGTGCTGAACGCACTTATCAATTCGGCACGCGCAAAGAAGGAAGCAACAGCCGCAGTGTAACCTATTATGTCAATCCGTATACCGGTGATATTACTGGCACTTCCATGGAAAAGAACGGTACAAAAGAATTCATGTCTACCATGTTCAGCCTGCACCGCTGGCTTTTGCTGGATAAGATCGACAAACGTGAATTGGGCAGCACTATTACCGGCTGGGCAACCATTCTCTTCACGCTGGGTTGCATCACCGGGCTGGTAATATGGTTTCCCCAAAAACTGAAAGCCTGGAAACAGGGATTGAAAATAAAATTCAGCGGCAACTGGAAACGCACCAACCATGATCTTCATAATACCCTTTCATTTTACTCGCTTTTCTTTTTACTGCTGATGGGGCTTACCGGTCCGCAATGGAGTTTTGATTGGTACCGTACAGGCTTGCAGAAAACATTAGGCACTTATAAACCAAAGGAAGCTCTCAAACCTGATGATGCTAAAAAAGATAAAGAGAAAAAGGATAGCATGGCAGCGCCAACACTACTGGCTATGCAAACGTATATAAGCGCGGCTGATAAAGCCCTGCCCTATGCAGGAGACTACTACATCACTTTACCTGCAGGCAATGCCAGCACATTAATGATCAGCAAAAACAAACGTGGGTTCTTTGCGCCTGTTGCGGCTGACCGCCTCACGCTGGATGTTGCCAGCGGCACTGTTAAGAAAAAAGATATTTTCCGCGATAAACCGTTCAATGAACGGGTAGCAGGTTCCATTAAAGCCATCCATGTCGGGAACGTGTATGGCACATTCACCAAGATCATTTACTTTCTGGCCTGCCTGATCGCTACCAGTTTACCGGTAACAGGAACGATTATCTGGTGGAACAAACTGAAGAAAAAAAGAAAAAGGCAAAAACCTTTGGCAGCAATGAAAAGGGAACTGGTCCCTGCCTGACCTATTGTTCCTCGCTGAAATAAACTTTGTAGTAATACATCTTCACTGATTCATCAAACCCTTTCTCAATAAGATCGCGGTTGCCATGGATATAGATGTGAAAGTTCTTATCGAGCTTTAATACGCTTTTATAGGTCCTGGCCTGTTTTTTAACTGCCGCATTGGAAATGGAAAAAGAATCCCCTATCTCAGTGCCGGATTCCTGTTCATAATGCCGCTTGTAATCTTTCCACTCCTGGATGGCAACAGGATTATCCAGTACTACATTGGAAAACTCGTCAAGATTGAACTGCTCGTTCTCCTTGAAATAACGGATGGAGCGGTTCAGCAGATCGATCTTATCCGGCTTTGATACTTCCAGCTTTTCATCAATTTTATCCGTAATAAAATTCTTGTAAATGCTGAGTACGTTATGCGTTTGATTATAATCATCATTACGCACCTGCAGTTTCAGGAAATCATCCATCCAGTACACGGCTTCACCTGATTTGTTGGTATTATCAATTACTGCCACTTTATATCCCAGCTCCGCTTCTGTATTGAATACCAAACAACCTTTGTCCAGTTTCCTGATATTGATCGCTTCCTGTTCATAAGAAAGACCAAAAGCACCGGCTGAAGGCGTAACTTTTAAATAAGTTTCCTTGTTCTCCGATTTGAATAAACCAATAGCATCCACCAGTGTTCCTTCCACCTGGACATTGTGGAAATAAACCACGTAAAACTCTCCGGGTTTGATATTGGGATGGTCTGCTATATCATATAATTGTTTGGCGAGTTGGCGGCTGTTCTCATGAAAGGAAGAATTGTCTTCAAATATGGCTTTACAATAATGATACACTTCATTCAGCTCCAGGTTGCCTGTTGGGTGAGTGAGCCGGTAAATCTCCTGCACTTTTTCAAATGCGCCTGCGAAGTACTGGCGGAGAATGCCGCCCAGTGTTTCATCTTCCAGTGTATACGGCTGTTCTGAAAGCGCTAATGGTTCTGCCGCTGCCTTATTGCCTACTTTATGAATAGATAGATGTTGCAGTGATGCCTCTGTCGAAAAGATCATACTTCATTTTTTACCCGGCCGCAAATATCAGGGATTTTTCTGCGACCGGGCAATAATGCAGGTATTAGTTCTCCCCGCCAACCCTTCTCTGTTCATCGGCTGCACCACCTGTTTGACGGCGTTGCTGCACTGCCTGCCCTTTGCTGAAGCGGTAAGTGAAGGTGAGGCCCACGCGGCGGTTGTCCCAGGTGTTGTGCACCAGCATATCGATATTACTGTGCTGTATGTTCACCACTGCTTTCTGGAAGCGGAACGGATCAACGACGCTCAGGCGGATCGTGCCCTTGTTCTTCAACACCTGTTTGCTGGCACCGAAAGAAAGTACATACATCGGATCGATAACAAACATGCTTGTCATCAGGGATTTGCTTTGATACCAGCCACTGAATTCTGCTCCCCAGGTTTTTGCAAATTTGAACTGGTTGTTGAAATTGGCAGTGAAAGAATTGTAATTCGTTTTCAAAAACTCACCATTCACAATGCCTTTGTACATGTTATTGTACCCACTGGCATACAGGCTCACTGTCCACCATTTATTAAGCGGGGCGTTATAGCTGACCGCAATACCGATATTACGGCTGGATGCCACATTCTCTTTTGTCTGGTAAGTTACTTTGGTATCATCATTCTGTTTCAGGATATCGTTGATGATATCTGTGGTATAAGTATAATTGAGCGTGGTGCTGAGCTTGCCGTCATAAATATGGCTCAGTTCAATATTGTTGGTAAACTGTGGCGTCAGGTAAGGATTGCCCTGGTTATAGGTATATAGGTCCAGGAATTGCTGAAAAGGATTCAGGGATTGGTAATTGGGGCGTTCAATCCTCCGGCCGTAGTTGAGCCCGAACTGGTTTTTATCATTCATCGAATAGCTGACATACGCAGTAGGGAATAACTGGAAATAATCCCTTGAAATGCTTTTGCCTATCAACACCTGCTTTCCTTTGGAGTGAGTGTGTTCGCCACGCAAACCGGTTTGAAAGCCCCATTTTTTGATCTGCTTGCTGAAATTGACATATACAGCACTGATCTGTTCATCATACGCAAAATGATCTTTCCGTTTATCGTCAACCCATTTGTCCTGGCTTTCATCCCAGGTTTCATAAGGCGCATTATTATCTGTTTTCACGAGGCTTGCTTTAACACCTGTTTCAAATTTGGCATCATTTCCCAAAGGATGCACATAATCCACTTTTCCTGTATATATCTTGATATTGGTAGGCAGAATGGCGCGCAATAAATATTGCGTCATAGGAGCATTGGTATATAGCACCCGGTTGTCTGTATACTGATTCAGCTTTAAGTTGTATTGGATATAATCAAGATCGGCGGTCAGTTCTCTTCCATTGGCATTCAACTGGCGGCGGAAGTTAACGTTGGTACTAAAACTCTTCCAGGTCCTGCGGGTGAAATTATCAGCAGCTATGCTTGAATCGATCACATCGCTTCCCAGTTTATAAAAATCACCGTTGCTGGTGTTCATTCCTTTATTGCGGTTCGATACGCCATTTACCGTAAAGCCAAGACTTGTTTTGGCATTCATGGCATAATCCATTCCTACACGCAGGTTGAAATTATGGCTGGTATTTTTTTGCCAGCCCTCCTGGGCAAATACAGAAGAGGGGTTGGTATTATGGAACTTACGGTTCAGTATCTGCGTATTATCGCCCTTCCAGAATGTATAACCACCATTGGAAAAGAAATTGACCTTTCCTTTGCGGTAGTTAAAGCTGAAACTGTTGGGTGATTTGGGATAATTGCCCTGGATAAAGGAAGTGCTTATGCTTCCGTTCATGCCCATTGTTTTGCTCTTTTTTGTTTTCAGGTTGATGATGCCTGAATTGCCGGCTGCATCAAATTTTGCAGAAGGCTGGGTCATGATCTCTATCTGGTCGAGCTGGTTGGCCGGCATGCTTTTTAAAAGGTTCGCCAGGTCTTCACCGCTGAGATAGGTTTGCTTTCCGTCCATGTACACCGTTACGCCCTGTTTTCCTTTAAGGCTGATATTCCCATCACGGTCAACCGAAATCCCGGGGGATTTTTCCAGCACTTCCAGTACGTTATTAGCCGCATTGGAAGGAGAAGCATCCACGTTCACCACCATTTTATCCAGTCTTGCTTCCACCAGCGGTCTTTTTGCCTGAACGGTTACGCCGGTCAGCGATTTTGCTTCCGGCTGCAGGGTGATCACAGGCAGTTCTTTACTGCTTTGCAGGCTCACCGGATCTGAATATTGATTACCGTACCCGACAAAACTGGTCATGATGCGGTAAACCCCTGCCGGCACACCCTGGAACTCATAATGACCCGCGGCATCCGTGAGGGCGATTTTGACCAGTGAAGAATCAGCAGCTTTCAGCAAAGACACGGTCACAGCCGCAAGTGCTTTATCATTATCCCTGACAATGCCTTTTACTGAAAGGGAATCCTGCGCCATTGCGAGGTGCATACTGAATAAACAAAGGAAAAGGTTAAACGTCTTTTTCATACGCACAAATATTGCATAGGGATACGGGTTTTATGTGTACAAATGTGATGAGTTGTTATTTTCTGGCGTTAAATGGTACGTAAAGATTCGTATTTTACATGGATACCCGGGTTTTTGTCGAATAACGACTACAAATGCCTGCTCCTTTTTAATGACAACAGAATAACAACCTGTTCTATTTTTTCCGGTCTGGTGTCTTCGTTCCTTTGTGTCACAATCAACAGATCAATCCCATGAGACAGTTAAAAATTTCCGCTTCCATTACCAGCAGGGAATATTTAAGTGTGAACAAGTACCTCCAGGAAATTAACAGGATGGAGCTTATTTCAGGCGATGAAGAAGTTCGCCTGGCCGCTCTGATCGCCAAAGGAGATAAAAAGGCAAAGGAAGATCTGATCAAAGCCAACCTGCGTTTTGTGGTTTCCGTAGCCAAGCAATTGCAGGGTCAGGGCCTTTCCCTTCCCGACCTGATCAATGAAGGCAATATCGGCCTGATAAGAGCAGCGGAACGCTTTGATGCAACCAAGGGATTCAAATTTGTATCCTTTGCCGTATGGCATGTTCGCCAGCAAATGCTGCAGGCGATCAATGACCAGGCCCGCCTGGTGCGCCTGCCACAGAACAAGACCATTATGACGCGAAGCATCCGCAACGCACAAAGCAAACTGGAGCAGGTACTGGGCCGCAGCGCATCTACTGAAGAAATTGCCAACCACCTGGGAATTGATACCACCGAAGTAGATGAAGCCATGGGCTGGCACAATGAGCACGTTAGTTTAGACGCCCCTTTTACAAGCGACAGCGAAGACAGTTTACTCGACACCATGGCCAATGAAAATGCCGAACTGTCTGACAAAAAAATGGACCATTCCGAATCATTGAGCAAAGAGCTCCGCCGCTCTATGCAGGCACTGGACAAAAGACAGCAACAAATGCTTTGCTATTTCTTTGGCATCGGGATCGACCACCCCCTGAGCCTCGATGAAATTGCCCGCCGTTATGATCTCACCACCGAAAGGGTGCGCCAGATCAAGGAAAAAGCGATCACCAAGCTCCGGGCAAACAAAAACACAAAGCTGCTCAAACTTTTCCTGAATGCCTGACCACCACCCAATCCACCATTCTCTTCCACACCTAAGATGTATTGTACTGAAAAAAACTCTCAAAATAACCTCCCTCACTCCCGACTCCCAACTCCTGACTCCCGACTCACTTCCCCCACCCACTTCAAAAACTCCGGCATCGCCTTCCCCCATGTCGGAATATCATGTTTTCCTTCCGGCATTTCCAGGTAGTAAATATCCTTTTCGCGGTCATATCCTTTTGCAACAAGTTCCTTCATCAGATCAAGCGTATCATCGATAGAATCAATAATGCCGTTATTGTTGCGGTCGTTCGTTTCATCCATATTCCCGCTCTGGAAAAAAAAGCGCAGGCCGGGATGATAAGTGCCGTTTCTTATTTCCTGGTGCATGATGCGATGCAGATCATCATCATATTCCTTTTCATCCTGGTCAATACTTCTCCACCAAAGTGAGCCTGAGAATACACCGGCTTTACTGAATTCCGCGGAATGGTTCCAGGCAATATCGAGTGCCATCAATCCTCCCAGTGAAAAACCCGCAATGGCTTTTTCTGCAAAAGAAGGAACGGCATAAGTGGTATGAATAAAAGGAAGCAGCTCTTCCAGTATAAAAGAGGTGTAATCACCGGCTTTGGCGCCCCGGCCCAGATAATCGGGCATTGAAGCGATACCGTACTCCATTTTCCTTTCCGTGCCTGCATGCACGGCAGCGCAAAGCAGGGGCCGTATCTGTCCGCCATTATATAAATGGGCAAGGATCTCCTGGAAACCCATCTCCTCCATGTTCTGCCCGTCATTCAATATCAGCAGGCTCATTGCGGAAGGGTCGGCCACATTGGCCGGCAGGTAAAAATCAACCAATACCTCCCTTCTGAGGTACCGGGACAAGATCGTTTTATTCTCCAGCAATATTCCGGGCACGTTAAGCAGTTGCATGGTGCCAAAAATAAGGAATTAGCTTTTGTTTGGCGTTGCTCGTTGTCCGATGGGCAACGATTCTTATTTGTTTATATCCCCCTGAAAAAATAAATTTGGAAAGAGCTACTTAATCCTTGAACGAAAACAACAGTTATGAAGAAAATCGGAATCCTGCATGGTAAAGAACGGTCTTTTCCCGAAGCCTTTGTGGCAAGGGTGAACAGTAAGAACATTCCCGGCATTATTGCCGAACCCGTACGTATTGATAAAGCCATGCAGGGAGTGCCCAGTGGTTATGCGGTTATCATTGACCGTATATCACAGGACGTTCCGTTTTACCGCACCTGGCTTAAAAATGCAGCGCTGACCGGCACTGCTGTTATCAATAACCCTTTCTGGTGGAGCGCAGATGATAAGTATTTCAACAATTGCCTGATGACAAAACTGGATGTGCCTGTTCCCAAAACAGCCATTCTCCCTTCCCGCGACCTGCCGGATGATACCACGGACGATTCATTCAGCAATCTCGCTTTCCCGATGGACTGGGATTCCATTTTCCAGTATGTCGGTTTCCCTGCTTACATGAAACCATTTGCAGGCGGAGGTTGGAAACACGTGTACAAACTCAACAGTGCTGAGGAATTTTTCCAAAAGCATAATGAGACCGGGCAACTGGTGATGCTGTTGCAGGAAGAGATCGTGTTTGAAGAATATTACCGATGCTATTGCATCGGCGGTAAATACGTACGCATTATGCCGTATGAACCGCGCAATCCCCACCACCTGCGTTATGTAGCCGATTTCTCTCCTTCGCCTGCACGCCTGCAGGAAATGACCGATATCGTGCTTCGCATCAACAAATACCTGGGTTACGATTTCAATACCGTTGAACTGGCTGTAAGGAACAATATTCCCTATGCCATTGATTTCTGCAATCCTGCACCCGATGCTGAAAGGACCAGCGTTGGCGAAGAAAATTTTGAATGGGTAGTTGAAACCTCCGCCCAGTACGCCATTGAAAAAGCAATGGAAAATGATGGTCACGGAGATCATCTTACCTGGGGAGAGTATGTGAAAAGGAGCAGTACGAAGATGTCGCTGATCTAGAAGTTTAAACTCCCGTACCACCTATCATCCTGATATACTAACTAATTGCTATGGCATTAAACTACAAAAGCTTTACCCTCGGCGTGGAAGAGGAGTACATGGTGCTGGACCCGGTTACCCGCGAACTGAAAAGCCATGAACAGAAGATCGTGCAGGAAGGGCAGAAAGTAATAAAAGATAAAGTAAAAGCGGAAATGCACCAGGCCGTGGTGGAAGTGGGCACGGATATCTGCGCTGATGTGGACGAAGCTTACACGGATGTGGCCACGCTCCGCAAAACGATCTCCGGTATTGCCACTGATCTGGGATTTGCAATGGGCGCTGCCGGCACGCATCCTTTCAGCCATTGGGAAAGCCAGTTGATCACCGACCATATCCGTTATAATGAGATCGTAAATGAATTGCAGGAAGCGGCACGCAGCAACCTGATCTTTGGATTGCATGTGCATGTTGGTATGGAAAGCCGGGAAATGGCCAACCATATCGCCAATTCCACCCGTTATTTTCTCCCGCATATTTATGCACTGAGCACCAACTCCCCTTTTTGGGAAGGAAGAAAAACCGGTTATAAATCATATCGCACAAAAGTATTTGACAAATTTCCCCGCACCGGCATCCCTGAAGCATTTGACAGCATAGAAGCTTATGACAATTATGTAAAGCTGCTGATTAAAACCAATTGCATTGACAATGCAAAAAAGATCTGGTGGGACCTCCGGGTGCATCCTTTTTTCAATACCGTGGAGTTTCGCATTTGCGATGTGCCGATGACGGTAGACGAGACCATTGCAATCGCGGCGCTTTTCCAGGCCATCTGCGCCAGGATTTATATGCTGCGTTCCAAAAACCTCAACTTTATCCAGTATTCCCGCGCTTTGCTTAACGAAAATAAATGGAGGGCCAGCCGCTATGGAGTGGATGGCTACCTGATCGATTTCGGAAAAGAAGAAGAAGTGAATACCCGCGCCCTGATCTATGAACTGCTCGATTTCGTGGACCCTGTGCTGGACCACCTGGGAAGCAGGCACCGCCTTGCACATGTTCAGAAAATACTGGAAGGAGGCACGGGGGCAGACCGGCAACTGGCCGTATTTGAACAGACCAGGAACCTGACATCGGTAGTGGAATATATCCAATCCCAGTACCTGGCCGGGGTATAGACATTGAACAGGACCAAAAGATTTTAGCGATCACCTGATGATAGCACAGACCGGAGAGGATCAGGGCAGGATGCAGAAAAAGGAAAATTTCATAAAATCAGAAGAAATAAATAGAAAAATCTTTTTTGAAACCGGGATTTCAGTATCTTGAACGGAAGAAATTAAAAAAGCAGGCCGGCTAGACAACCACCTGCGTTGGTCTTTACGACCGTTCACATGAGAAAACGTTTATTGAAAGGGGCCTTAATGGCCCTTTTTATTTAGCGCCACAAATTACGACAAGCAAACTATTGTTTCAGATCAATTTTACTGAAACATGAATAAAAGGAACTGAATTAATGCTAACGTTTAGTAGCATTTTTAAATAAGTAGCACGATCTTCACGTACTTGTAGATTCCCGTATAATTATTACCACTTGTAATGGAATTTGTCCAATGAAAAAATTTTCGTACTTACTTAACATTCTGTACGAATAGTTTTAATATCTGTTTACGTTTATATTGGTATTACCACACATGAGAAAGCGCCGGACAAACACGGATTAGTTGAAACCATAACCACCGCGCTTTTATGATCAAGGACTTGCTTCTGAAAGTTATTTTTATTCCAGTGCTCGGGATATGCCTGCCACTTATTGCAGGCATAGTTTCTTATGACCGTTATTCACCTGTACTGATCATTCTGATCAATCTTTTCTTTATCCTTACTTCTTTCACCATTTGGATGGGTTGCAATTGGATACATGGCAAACTCCGTCCTTTATACCGCCCTATTTCCAATCCTTTTTCCAAAATAGCAGCCGTATGTTCTGTTTCTGCTTTGTATGGCGCCTGCACCGGTGGCCTTTCCGTAATGGCCTGGCAGAAAATGTCGAAAGAACCATTCGGAGATGTAGGGCTCTACCGGTTTATTGCTGCCTGCGTTGCATCCGTAATACTTTTTACACTCGTTTATGAAATACTTTTCCTGAGCAAAGAAAGGGAACTCGATACGCAGATCGTTGATCAATTGGATAAGGAACGCTCACAGGCAGAATTGCAGGCACTCACCAATGAAATGGACCCGCATTTCATTTTCAATTCACTGAACACACTGAACCATCTTATCCTGCATCAGCCAGCGGAAGCACATTCATTCAATAACCGGCTGGCACAGGTGTACAAATATTTCCTGATCAATAAGAACAAAGAACTGATCCCTTTGAAAGACGAGCTGGAATTTATCGAAAGCTATTTTTACCTGCTCCAGATCCGGCACGATGATAAGTTGCAATTGCAAACAGTATTGCACGGCAGCAGCCAGGAAGTGCTGATACCGCCCTGTTCATTACAGATACTCGTGGAAAACGCTATCAAGCACAATGAGTTCACGGACGAAAATCCATTGAAAATAAAAGTGCTGGCCAATGATGAGTATCTCTATGTAAGCAATAATATCAAACCCAAACCCTATGCAGTCCATTCAACCGGTATCGGTTTGAAAAACCTGAGTTCGCGTTACAGGATACTTCTTCAGAAAGATATCCATATTGAAAGCACCCGTGAAAACTTTACCGTAAAACTGCCATTAATCAATTGATCCGCTGCCTGCACTAAGCCGCAGGCAGAATAAAACCATTTACCATGTTGAACACAATTATTATTGAAGACGAAAGACCGGCATTTGAAAGTTTAGTCAGTACTTTATCAGACGTAGCAACAGATATAAATGTCGTTACCCGTTTATCAAGCGTAAAGGAAAGCATCGACTATCTTTCGCGGCAGCCATCGCTCGACCTTATCTTCAGCGATGTGCAATTGGGCGACGGGCTTTCTTTTGATATTTTCAGTCAGGTCAATATCCGCACACCGGTCATCTTTATTACCGGCTATGATAATTTTATGATGAACGCCTTTGAATACAACGGCATCGATTACCTGCTGAAGCCGGTAGATAAAAAGGACCTGCACAAAGCCCTGGTCAAATACCGGATGCTGGAAAAGCATTTTTCCGATCATCAGCCTTTTAATAACCTGGTGCAATATGTGAACGATCATAAAAAGAAACGGCTGATCGTAAGAAAAGGGCTGGAAAATATTGCCCTCCGGCTGGATGAAGTGGTTTTGTTTTTTACCGAAAACAAGATCGTATACGCAATGGACCGTTTGGGCAAAAAATACCTGGCTGATCATACGCTTACTGAACTGGAAGAAACCCTTGATCAGGACTGCTTTTTCAGGGCCAACCGGCAGTATATCGTCAACATCAATTACATCCGCGGCTTTAAAGCATTTGAGAAAGTGAAGCTGCAGGTGGAATTGACCCTGCCGGAACTGAATCATTCAATTATTGTGAGCCAGGAAATGGCGCCGCAGTTCAGAGATTGGATGCATAAAGCGTAGATCATACCGCCATCAGACTGCATCCCCTGATATCGCTGTTATCCAATCTCCCCAATATCTCAAAGCTTCCATCAGGATAGACTTTTGCCGCATCGTCGGTGGCAATAAAACTGCAGGAGTGGACATTGGCGAGATCAATAATATTCACAGCACCTGTGACAGGGCGATTTTCTGCGGGCTGCAAAATGCTGAGCGGATCGGCTTCATCCCTTACCAGCACCTGCATCCAGGGCGGACAGGAGAAAAGACCGTTCCCTTTGGAATAGGCCTGCGACAAAAGTTCCGTCATGCCATATTCGGAGTGGATATGTTGTGTCTTAAATGCTTCCGACAAAAGATCATGCACTTCCTGGCGTACCAGTTCCTTTCGCCGGCCCTTCATACCACCGGTTTCCGTCACCGTGGTATGCCGGAGGACGGGCAGGTTCCGGCTTTCCGCAAAATCAAGCAACCCGAAAGTGACCCCGATCAGCAGAGTGGGTTGGGCTTTTTTCTCCAGGGCCGACAACACATTGGCCAGTTTCTCATATTCATTCAGGTAAAAACCGCTTTGCGGATGGCCGCTCAGCCTGATCAGCTTGTTTACCATATAGACCAGCGACGAATTCTGCCTTTCCAGGTAAGAAGGCAGCAGGCCGATAATACACCAGTTGGGAACAGGGCCATAAAAACGTTCAAACCCAAGGGTAAAACTTTCTTCATACAGGCCGGCATCTTTAACCAGGTGACGGCTGTTGATGCTGCCCGTGGTGCCACTGCTTTCGAATATGAGAGCCGGTTCGAATACTCCGGCTTGTACGGCATGGGATTTAAAGAACCGGATCGGTAAAAAGGGAATATCGTTTATCCTGTTCACGGAATGGGGATCGATGCCCAGGGCATCCACATACTGCCGGTAGATGGTGGTATGCTGATATTGAAACCGGAATATTTCCAGGGTCAGCTCATCCCGGTCTTGTTCATTGATCCTGAAAATTTTATCGTTCCATTCGCTTTTCATCAACTGTTCAATCCTCTAAAAAGGTTTATATTTGTTTAAATCAATGGTACATAAATGAAAGCCATCCCAGCTATAGTTGCCTCTTCTGTCATGGTGCTGCTGTTTGCCTGCGGCAAAGATAAGTTTGAAACAAAACCCCGTTTAGAAATTAAAGATTATAACAACCGCGAAATTATGCAGGGGCAAACGCTTGAGGTACGCATCAATTATTTTGACAAGGAAGGAGACCTGAGCCAGGCGCCATTTGTTGCCATCCGGGTAAGACAGAATGTTTTCCCGCTTCCGCCTTTACAGGAAAAAGCGGACACGCTCCGCTCCACGCTTCCTGAATTTCCGGACAAGGACAATGGAGAGATCACTTTCAGGCTTGGTTATGATTTTCTCAAAGAAAGCGTGACAGAAAATGATACATTGGTATTCCGTTTTGCCGTAACCGATAAGGCCGGCAACACCAGTGATACTGTCACCAGTGAACGCATTGTGGTGCACCTGCCGTAATGATGAATATCTTCCGGAACATCTTCCGTTTTTTTATTTATAGCAATCTTTTCATTGCTGTTTGTGCCATGCTGATGCTGGTCCAGACCAGTTACCTGCTGCTGCATGCTGCCCCGTCCTTCAACCTGCTGGCTTTTGTGTTCTTTGCGACCATCTGCAGCTACAGCTTTCACTGGTACCTTACACCGGCCATTGGTCAGTCTGACCGGATCCGCTGGCTGGCCCGCCATAAAAAAACGCATCTCATCCTGTTCATTATCGGTATTGTTGGTGCTATTATATATGGTATGCTGCTGATCAGCCACTGGCACTGGCTGGTATTTGCCGCTTTTATCACTTTTCTCTATTCGGCGCCGAAAGTGCCGCATCCCTGGTTCAGGCTCCTGAGAAAAATTGCTATTGGCAAAACTATTTTTCTTGCAGGGGTATGGATGTTTGTGACCACTATTTTACCGCTGGAAATAAGTGGCCAGCCGTGGCAGGCTGATTATACGCTTTTTGCTGTCAGCCGTTTTTTTCTAATTTATGCGATCTGCATCCTGTTTGATTACAGGGATAAAGAATATGATATTGCTATCGGTATCCGGAGCCTGATCACCTGGCTCAGTGAAAAGAGCATCGATATGCTTTTCTATTTTTCGATTATCATTTTCGCAGTATCCACCTTATGGATGTTTTATTGTGGCCATTCGGTCACTGTCATTATTACGCTTCTGATCCCGGGTGTCATTACGACACTCCTTTATTCCCATGCAAAAAGGAGCAAGTCTGATATGCTGTATTATTTCGTGCTGGATGGGTTGATGGCGCTGTCGGCTGTATTGTATCTGTTGATCGAATGGCCGATGTTCATTGACCGATAATCGAATGACCATCGCCTCTTGTTAACAACTTTTTATTTCCATTCTCCTCTCCCAACATAATACTAGCATAATAATTGTTGTTGACAGATTCCTTAATGATAGATTATGCAGATACATTTCACCAAAGTTGTTCATTTTACGAGGTTGATTAAGGCTGGTGGCCGTCTCCGGGAATTTAACTTCAGAAAGCTGAGGCAAATGGAAGAGGATATATTTTCTGTTGATACGGTGGATGACAGGGGCAACCGCATCCTTTTTTATATGCATAAAAGCAATAACGCACACTGGACTATCAATCAACAGGTATTACCTACCTGGATCACTGAGAATGAAGCCAAACTGGCCGAGCAGATCGAAGACGAGCTCCAACAGCATCAGTAGAACATCCTGAACAGCTTTCCTTATCTTGCAGTACACCCAGCTCGCATGATTATGAGAAAGTATTCATTCTTTTTTGCATTCATTATTTTACTGGCAGCCTGTAAAGGCACACAAAAAATAAGCGGACAGCTTTCTTCCAGCCATTTGGTCGCTGATGGAAAGCTATGGTCATCCCTATTCCAGCAAAGAGCAGCCGAATACCAGGCACTTTGCCTGCAGGCTTTTAATATTGCCCGGTTAAGAACTGACCAGGCATTGCAGCAACCATCTGCCAGGCCCAGGGCGATCATTACAGATATTGATGAAACTTTTCTGGACAACAGTCCTTATGCCGTTCACCAGGCATTGGCCGGTAAAGACTATGAAGCCGCTTCCTGGTATGAATGGACGGGTAAAGGCATAGCGGATACACTCACAGGGGGACTGGCTTTTTTCACCTATGCTACGTCCAAAGGCATCGAGGTCTTTTATATTACCAACCGTGATGAACAGGAAAGGGCAGGCACCCTGGCCAATCTCCGCCGGTTCAATTTCCCCTTTGCCGATGACCAGCACCTGATACTGAGAAAAGATGTTTCCAGCAAGGAACCCCGCCGCCAGGAAATAGCCCGCAACTATGAGATCATTCTCCTCCTGGGTGATAATCTTGCCGATTTCAGTCCTCTTTTTGATAAAAAGACCGAGACAGAAAGGGCGCAGAACGTACAATCCCTGTCCGCAGAATTTGGGAAAAAGTTTATTGTGCTGCCCAATACCAACTATGGTGGCTGGGAAGATGCGATCTATCTGAATAAAAGAGACTGGACTCCAGCACAAAAAGACTCATTGATAAAAGCCGCATTGAAAGGGTACTAACTTCTGATGATAGTATCGCAAAGGACGCAAAGGGTACGCCAAGAACGCAAAGGAAAGTATAAGCCAAACGTTGCGTTCTTGGCGTACCCTTTGCGTCCTTTGCGATACTCCCCTCCCTCACAAATAATTTTTTTTATACCCCGGAAAATAAAACCTTTGCCCCACTTAAGAATTTCGACGACTCCAGACTCCTGACTAAAGACTCCCGACTATGGTGCATGCCTATAATTTTCTCGCTTCCTGGCAACTATTCCCTGAAAAATGCAGCTATGAACTGGGCGACAGACCCAAAAGCGGTATCTATAAAATAGAATCAGCAGAAGACAAAAAAGCACTGATGATCTCCCACAACTGGGTATCACTGGAAAACCAGGCTTTTGCTTCCCAATACACCGTACTCGCCGATGGTGGCCTGAATGAATTCAGTCAGCATGAACTGGCTGACCAGGCACAGGTTTCCTTTATCGACAGCATCAGTTTTGAAATTCACTTTTATAAAAAAGGAGAAGTGACCCTGCATATCGTGCATGAGATCATGCCCAATGGTTATCTCAAAATAACCCAGCAGGGATTCCGGGATGATGGAACGGGCTATACCAATACAGAGATCTATCACAAACAACTCAGCGTACTTCCCTATTCCGCCTCAGTGGCTGGCGCAGTGATCAAAGCCAATGAAGAAGGCATGATCAAACACAAAGCGCTTACCGCCATGGAAGAGCAGACCAATATGCAATTGCAGCAGATCCGCAAACAGATAGAATTGCTGGCTTTGCAGGCACAGGAGATACAGAAAAGAAAAGAGCTTTCCCTGATGATCTATGATGCCAAATTATCTTTCAAACCCAATATCGGTCAAACCTATTATCTCTATCAACGAAAAGACGGCAGTCATCTGCTCTCCCTGGTGTCCCCTCGCGAATGGGGCAGCAGCGGGCCTTTCCAGAAATTCATTGCTGCAGTGAAATTGCTGGCAGATCATACATGGATGGAACTGTAATCATCCCGTACCGATCCTTTATATTTGTTTTTATGGATAAAAACTTACGATACCCTCTCATCACCGGCAAAAGCCGTATAGCAGGTAAAGGAGCATTTGCCGGCCAACCCATTGCTGCCAGGAAGAAACTGGGGAATATGGGCGGTGAGATCATTTCCTATAAAGAAGCGCAGAAACGGGTAAAGAAACAACCGGGCAATGTATTGTTCATGGTAGAGTTTGACAATGAAGACATCGCCCTTGATGCAAGCATCAACAGCAATGCTCTCCGTTATATCAATCATTCCTGCGATCCCAACACTTATATGCGCAGGGCTTACCGGAAAGTGGAGTTCTATACATTACGCCCTGTCCGCAAAGGAGAAGAACTGACCTGCGATTATGGTGAGACCCATCATGATGGTAAATTACCCTGCCGCTGCGGTGCGGGTAATTGCCGGGGATTTATTTAGCTGGTCCACGGCCATTTTCCCTAATTATTTCTTTGTGGTCTTCGCCGTCTTCGTGGGGAATACTCCCACGAAGACGGCGAAGACCACAAAGAATAAAATCTCTATGGGAACAGCATAAAAAAGTTTGGAATAACTTTGCCCCATGACCAAACTTTCCGTTAATATCAACAAGATTGCCACGCTCCGTAATTCAAGAGGCGGCAACAATCCCGATGTAGTAAAATCAGCCATTGACATACAACGCTTCGGTGCAGATGGCATCACCGTTCATCCACGCCCTGATGAGCGCCATATCCGCTACAATGATGTAAGGGAAATAAAAAAGATCATCACCACAGAGTTTAATATAGAAGGCAATTGCAGGGAACAAAAATTTATTGACCTCGTACTGGAAACCCGGCCCGACCAGGTGACGCTGGTGCCCGATGTGCTGGGGCAACTTACTTCAGACCATGGATGGGACACCATTAAACATAAAGACTATCTCAAAGAAATGATCGGCATTTTTCAGAACGCCGGCATTCGTGTATCCATCTTTGTTGACCCTGTGCCGGCCATGGTGGAAGGCGCAGCCGCTACCGGCACTGACCGTATCGAATTATACACCGAAGCTTATGCGCGTCATTACGCCACCGGCAACAAGCTCTCCGCTATCAGGGATTATGTGGAGGCAGCGCAAAAAGCGGAGGAACTTGGTTTGGGCCTGAATGCCGGCCATGATCTTGACCTGCACAATCTTCAGTTCTTCAAGCAACATATTCCCTGGCTCGATGAAGTAAGCATTGGCCATGCACTGATCAGTGATGCTTTGTATTTTGGATTGGATAACACCGTGCAGATGTATAAGAGGCAACTCCTCTAGGAAGAATTGATCAATAGCGGGAGTCGTTTATTCACTCACATTTTCCATTCAGGCAGGGCATCGATCATTTGCAACTGCCCTTCTCTTTTCTCCCAGGCATAGCTGTATTCACCATTAGTGATCACCAGCAATCCTGCCGGCACTGAAATATGATAACGCAGCAACTGATGCAATACTGCATCATCCAGGTTCACGGACGGCGATTTGCATTCGATCATCATCCAGGGGTGGTGGTGCTGATCGTATACCAGTATATCAAACCTCTTTTTCAATTCTCCCAGCAGGATCATTTTTTCCAGTGCCACCAGCGCTACCGGGTATTTCTTCACCTGCACCAGGTATTGAACAAAGTTCTGGCGTACCCATTCCTCCGGGGTCAGCAATAACCATTTTTTGCGGATGGCATCAAAAATAAGATCCTTATCATCCTGTTTTTTTATCCGGAAAGAAGGTTCGGGATAGCTGATCACCAACATACTTCAAAAGTAAATGATTAAATTCGCATGAAATGAGCCATATATATGCTATATCCCATTAGCACAGAAATTTTGGCGAATTCCATGTGACAAGATCCAAAAGCAAAAATAAACACATGAAAGCTGTTTGAAAATATGAAGACAAAAGAAGAAATCGTCAACAACTGGCTGCCGAGATATACCGGCGAAAAACTGGAAAACTTTGGAAAGTATATCCTGCTTACCAATTTCAGCAATTATGTGCACATGTTCGCCTCCTGGAACAACGTGCCGGTGATAGGTGAAGGCCGGCCAATGCAATGTGCCACAGCAGAAGATATCACGATCATCAATTTTGGAATGGGCAGCCCCACTGCTGCCACTATTATGGACCTGCTCAGCTCCATCAGCCCCAAAGCTGCTCTGTTCCTGGGTAAATGCGGTGGATTGAAAAAAAGAAATAAGCTTGGCGACCTGATACTTCCTATTGCCGCGATCCGCGGGGAAGGTACTTCCAACGATTATTTCCCTGCCGAAGTGCCCGCACTTCCCGCTTTCGCTTTACAAAAAGCTGTTTCCACCACTATCCGTGATTATGGGGTCGATTACTGGACAGGCACCGTGTACACCACCAACCGCCGCGTGTGGGAACATGATGAACATTTTAAAGAATACCTGCAAAAAATAAGGGCTTATGCCATTGATATGGAAACGGCCACTATTTTTACCGTAGGCTTTTTCAATAAGATACCGACTGGCGCACTCCTGCTGGTAAGCGATCAGCCCATGATACCTGAAGGAGTGAAAACAGAAGAAAGCGATAAAAGCATTACCGCTCAATATGTGGAAAGGCATTTGAAGATCGGCATAGACTCACTGAAGCAACTGATCAATGACGGATTGACTGTACGTCACCTGAAATTTTAAATTGCATCATCGTTCAATAACCTTAAACTACTCCTCATGAAACAATTCTTATTATTGCCAGGACTTCTCCTGCTCGCCGCATCCGCCAATCAGTGCAACAACAAAAAAGCCAGCAACAGCACTTACAAAGCCAAACTGGAAACAAAAGGGCTTTGCATGAATTATACCCTCCGGCTGGTAGAAGGGAATATTGATACATCATTGATAGACGCAAGCTGGACAGATGAAATAAAAGGCAAAACGTTCAACAATGTTTTTGGTCTTGCCAATCCCTGCGATTTCCCTTCCACGATCAATGAAGGAGATGAGTTCTATTTCACGATCGACACAGCAAAACAAAAAAACTGTGCCGTTTGCATGGCCTACTACCCTACGCCATCGCGCAGGCTTTCTATAAAAGTGGTACCTAAATAATGCATCCGCTGCTCAGTATACAGGACCTCTCCATTGATTTTATCTCATCTGCCGGGAATACACGTGCATTAAAAAGTATTTCCTTCACTGTTCAAAAAGGAGAGATCGTGGCATTGGTGGGTGAATCAGGATCAGGAAAATCGGTCACTTCACTGGCCGTTCTCCAACTCCTGCCTTCACCGCCTGCTGTATATGCGGGTGGCAGCATCCTGTTCAGCGAAGATGGAAGCGAACCGGTAAACATGCTGAAGGCCGGCCGCCAAACCCTGCAGGATATCCGCGGCAATAAGATTGCTATGATATTCCAGGAACCCATGACCTCATTGAACCCTGTGCTCACCTGTGGTGAGCAGATCACGGAAGCCATTCTTTCACATAAAAGAATATCTGCTACACAAGCCCGTCAGCAGGCGCTGGAGTGGATGGAAAAAGTAAAACTGCCCGATCCTGTTGCATTATTCAAACGCTATCCCCATCAATTAAGCGGCGGTCAGAAACAGCGCGTGATGATCGCCATGGCGATGTGTTGTGAACCTTCGCTGCTGATCTGTGATGAACCTACCACGGCACTGGACGTGACGGTACAAAAAACAATCCTCCAGCTTATCAAGGAGCTGCAGCGGCAATCAGGCATGGGCGTTATTTTTATTACGCATGATCTCGGTGTGGTAGCAGAGATCGCCGATCGCACGCTGGTGATGTATAAAGGAGAGATCGTGGAAGAAAATCCAGTGCGTGAACTATTTACCCATCCGCAGCATGCTTACACAAAAGGGCTTCTTGCCTGCCTGCCTGTTCTTCATCGCAAAGGAGAAAGATTGCCGGTGGTAAGCGATTTCCTGAACAACCAGGAAAAGATCCCCATTCCTGTTGCACAGGAAAAAACAACAACCCTTTCTCAGCCATCAAAGCAGGAAGTGTTGCTGCGTACAGATCATCTCTCTGTATGGTTCCCTGCCGAAAAAACTTTTTTAGGTAAAACGACCCGCTTCACCAAAGCGGTGAATGATGTAAGCTTTGATGTGTATAAAGGAGAAACGCTTGGACTGGTAGGAGAAAGCGGTTGTGGTAAAACCACGCTTGGCAGAACATTGCTCCGGCTTATTGCACCTACTTCCGGCTCTATTTATTATGAAGGAAAAGATTTTACGTCCATCAGCAAACGGGATATGCGTTCCCTGCGCAAAGAGTTGCAGATCGTATTCCAGGACCCCTATTCTTCTTTGAACCCACGCCTCACTATTGGTTCAGCTATTGCAGAGCCATTGAAAGTGCATCGCCTCCTTGCTTCTGAAAAAAGCCGGCGAGAACGTGTAACAGAGCTGCTTGAAAAAGTAGGTCTGCGGCCTGAACACTTCAATCGCTACCCGCATGAGTTCTCCGGCGGACAAAGGCAAAGGATCGTTATTGCAAGAGCGCTGGCCCTCAATCCTTCTTTTATTGTTTGCGATGAATCTGTTTCTGCACTGGATGTAAGCGTGCAGGCGCAGGTGCTCAATCTGCTGAACGATCTTAAGAAAGAATTCGGGTTTACTGTTGTATTTATCTCACACGATCTTTCAGTGGTACGTTATATCAGCGACAGGATCATGGTCATGAACAAAGGTCAGATTGAAGAAACTGGCGAAGCAGAAGAAATATACAATCGTCCGAAGTCGGCCTATACACAGCGATTGATCGCTGCCATCCCCCGTGGATTCTAAATACTTCTAATCGTCTTCTCCATGCACACTGATCGAAATTTCATCATAGTCTGTTGTTCCGCTTCTGTCATAAAACTCCCGTGCGCTCTTCCTTTTTGAATATAACATCCGTTTCAATTCTTTCTGTAATTGGGGAAGCAGGGGTTCATCTTCCTTGATACGGATATTCGAAAAACTGGTGAAATCGTATTTGCTTCGATAAGCATATCCTTCTTCATCAGCCGAGGAATCAGCAGTATCGTCGTCCTTCCATTCAAATTTCGTAGAATCCAGTGGCACGAGGCCGGCAGTAGCCAGTTTCCAACCCGCATCATCCTTGCGGTTTTTATACCTGAAGAAATAGATCCATCCTTCACGGCCTTTTACTTCTGCTTTCAGTTTATCAATGAACAGCAATGAATCGGGTTTGCCATACTTGCTTTCCATCAGCAATTGGCTATGCGCCAGCAACAATTGCTGGTTGGCTTTCGCGGGGAACTTTGAAAGCCTGTCCATATCCGACAGGTCTTCATACAACTCGTACCGGTATTCATCCAGCCCGGCAAAATAATTCAACATCGTGTCGGGATATGGCTTGCCTGCCTGTATCAGTGATATAAGAGTGGAATATTTCAACCGTTTGTCGGAAGAGGACAGCATCTGGTTGAGCAGCGCAGGCACCTGCGGATCATTCCAGTAGGGGATCAGCAACGTAGCGTATAACTCCAGGTTATCGTTTCCTCCGTCTTCTTCCGCTTCTTCCTGGTAAGATATATAGCTCTGTGTTTTCCCTTTTTTCTCCTGCTCTGCTTTATAGATGGCTTTTTGCTTTTCAGCGATCACCTGTTTTTTTAATTCCTGTTTTGCTTCCAGCAAAAACTTGGAAAAATACATTTTATAATCATCCGCTTTCATCAGGCCACTGTCCACCATCTGACCCAGCAGCGACATTACCGGGTATTTATAATCATCCAGGTTGATCAGCGGCAGGATATCCGGCATGATCGTGCGCGTTAGTTGGAGAGAATCATCCAGGCCATTCAATATATTATTTCCTCCGGAGCGGTCATCATACGTGTATAACACCGTCTTCCAGTTGCGCGTATTAACATTCAAAACAGGCGGTTCTGCCATGATTATATCGCGGAGTGTTTTATACGCATAAGATGTTTTTTGCTTGATCAAAGTACCCAGCACGGCATATTGCAATTCAAGGGTATCCCCTGCTGCTTGGTAAAGTTCTTTCAGGTAATTGGTAGCATTGTTTGCAGGGATGCTGCTCATTTTCCGGATCAGTGTTTTCTTTGTATCCAGGTAATTTTTTTCTGCCCATCCGGTAGAAGCGATCGCTTTTTTGAGGTCTGGTATGTCCGTTGAGTCAAACTTTATAACATACAATCCTTTTACCGCCCGCTTATGCACCAAACTGTCGCTGCTCATGAAATCTTCAAAGAAGAGTTTTGTTTTCTTTGCAAACATATCATTGCCGCGTAAAGTATCAGCAGGGTTAAAGCTGTCGAAAAAAGATTTCACAAATGCACTTGGGGCGCTCAGTGTATCGCTCTCTGTTATCAATGAAAAACCGATACCATCTTTATAAAATATCTTGCTCCACAATGTGCGGCTGCTGCCGGTGTCTGTTACAATGGTTTCCCAAACCTTCATCTTATTGGGCAGTTCCGTTTTCGTTTTTTTCAGCACGATCCAGGTGGTGTCGCCAAAAATGGAAGTGGAACTTTCTTTATCCAGCACAGTACTGTCTTCCAGGTAAGCATAGCGTGGCGACTTGAAGAAGTTGACAAAGATCCTTTCCCCGGTCGTATCATTCCGGACCACGTTGCTGCGGAACATTCCGGCTTCCATATCATTGGAATCATCCTCTTCATCATCCTGGTAAAGATTACCGCGTGGTATGTCCAGTTTTTGCTTTTCTGATACAGGGAATACAGGCGTTCTCACGGTATAATAAAGTGCCGTATCAGTTTTGAGCGATGGCGAAGGATAAACAAGAGATCTTACAGAAAAAGAATTCAGGAAGTTTTTCATAACCGGCATTTCCTGTTTGCCATGCGTCACAAGTGTATAATAATGCGGACCCTGGATAATAAACCTTACCAGGTAAATGCCACCGTTCTTGTCTTTATAACGGCAATCCAGCGCAGGATAACCATTTGCTGCTACATGCTGACGGCTGATCTGCTTATCGATGAACTCAGAAGCAGCAAAGCTTTCATCCATCAAACCCAGATCGAACGTATCTTCTTCTACAAAATGATAATTGTGGACATCTGTACGGATCACCCTGTATTGCGTATGCGTGTTCCTGTCTTCTGCATCATATATCCAGCTTCCGTCATTGCCCACATAAGGCTCATGCGGCATATCAATAGAGAAGCCTCCGTATGGTGGTGAATATTTTTTCCAGTTGGCTGCCATTGTTTCCGGCAGGGTCTTATATTCTTTCAATTGAATGCTGGAAAAAAACCGTTGCGCTTCTTCCCCCTGGTTCACATATTCACCGGTGCCGCTCATTTTAAAAATGATCACTTCAAATGGAGTGGTGAAAATATTGTAACGCTGTATATCACCCCGGCGCGTCTTATTCACCAGGTCGATACCCTGATAACCGTTACGGACAACCGGAGTTTTACGGATGATCCTGCCTGGTATATTTTCATACAGCAGGCTGTCAACTATTTTTCTTACCCGGTCTGTATTATGTCCCCACATCCAGGCATTGGTCATGATACGTGTTACCATATAATAACTGCCATTGGCCATGTCTGCATACTGCCGCTGGTCCATCGTGGCATCATCACCGAATTTGTAAAACTTGCCGGGTATGTCTACTTTAAAAAAACCATCATCTGCCTGCTGTGTATGGAACACGACCGGCACACGCAGTTTTTCCACCTGGTTTTTATGCTGGCTGTCCCTGGCCCCCATTTTTACAGGCCGCAGGCGATAACCCTGCCGGCGCAATATCTCTATCACACCTCTATTGCCGGGAAGATGGGCTGCTCCTACGCCGACAAACAATGATTGACCGGAGCGTAAAATAGAATCAATGGAACCGGCCTGTATCTCATTACGACGATACAGGAATTTTTCATCAAAAGCACTGGAAAAACTATTGTATTTATTGATGGAGTCAAGCCAGTCCAGATTGCCGCTGCGATAAGCTTCCTGCAGCTTACTGGAAGAATATCCTTCTTCCTGGTCATAACTTCTTTCCTTTTTATTCTTATCCTTTGCTGCGTCCTTATAAGCTTCTGCCATCAGTTTCATGCTTTCACCATACTTCTCCACACCTGCCACTTTCTTGCCCCATTTTTTTCCGCACTGGTAGATATACATGTCGAGATAAGTATCTTCTTCAAAATCACTCGAAGCATTTCCATAGCTACGGTAAAGCAGGTTGTTGATAGTGGAAGGATTGCTGTAAAGGGCCCTTTCTATTTTCTTGTCATACTTGTAAAAACGAAGTGTGCTGATGCGCAGATAATCATTGGGAGTTTCCACTCCATTATAGTTCATGGCATAGTTGCCGTATTCATTATTCCCCAGGTCATACTTGCTCATATCTTCCTGCCATGATTCAGGATTGGTTTCCAGCGCCACCACATCTGCATTGCGGATGCCGATATAAAACGAATCAGCCAGGTGAAAAGCCAGTTTGCTGCTCACGTGCATGGTGCCAAAGAGATAAGAAGGTTTCTTCATGCCTTTGCCGCTGATCTCCCAAAGAAGGCTGGGATAGTTTTTGTTCTTTGTTTTAGGCTGGGCATGCAGGAGAAAGGGCATTGACAACAGGAACAGGATCAGGGCTCTTTTCATATAAGGGAACTAATTTAGGTGGTTCGGCCATCGAACATCCGGCTGAATTTACTATTTTATTGAAAACGGCAGGCGTTAAAATCTGTTTTATCCATAACAACGATTTTAGATTTATATTGTTTAACCATCTGAAATTCAATGCATTTTCCGGTTTAAAAAAATCCGGGCAACAAATGGCTGTAATTGCGCGTTAATATGTAATTTTGCCCCCCTTAAAGCTGGCCGCATGACCAGACCCGGTGCCGTAAGACCGGGATTGGTGATCCCTCCGCAGGTATTCTGTTACCGGTTTGAGTCATGAGTTCTCAGTTTGTCATTCAGCAGTTGTTTCTTACCATCATCCGGTAAGAGATCATGAAGGGCAAGAATATTTAAAGAAAAAGACTCAAATCATAATATGAAGCTTTCCCAATTCCGTTTCGACCTCCCTTTAAACCTTATCGCACAAAATCCTGCCAAAAAACGTGAAGATGCCCGTATGATGGTCATTCACCGTCACACCGGACAGATCGAGAACAAACACTTCCGCGACATCCAGGATTATTTTGATGATAAAGATGTTTTTGTAGTAAACAACACCAAGGTTTTTCCTGCCCGCATGTATGGCCGCAAGGAAAAAACAGGTGCCAAGATCGAAGTGTTCCTGCTTCGTGAACTGAACAAACCCAACCGTCTTTGGGACGTGATCGTGGACCCTGCCCGTAAGATCCGTGTAGGAAATAAACTGTATTTCGGCGATCAGGAAGACCTCGTAGCAGAAGTGATCGACAATACCACCAGCCGTGGCCGTACCATCCGTTTCTTATGGGAAGGCAGTGAGGAAGGATTCCGTGAGCAACTGGAAAAACTGGGTGAAACCCCTCTTCCGAAATACATCAAACGCAAACCCGACGAAGAAGATAAAGAGCGTTATCAAACCGTATATGCAAAGCATGAAGGTGCAGTAGCTGCTCCCACAGCAGGGCTTCACTTCAGCCGCGAACTGATCAAGCGTCTTGAGATCAAGGGTATCCGCTTTGCAGAAGTAACTCTGCATACCGGTCTGGGAACATTCCGCCCGATTGAAGTGGAAGACCTCAGCAAACATAAAATGGATGCAGAGTATTATCACATTGATGAAACAGCCTGCAAGATCGTGAACCGTGCCAAGGAATACGGCCACCGCATCTGCTCGATCGGTACCACTACCATGCGGGCGCTGGAATCTTCTTTCACCGCACAAAAATTACTGAAGCCATCTGAGGGCTGGACCAATATGTTCATCCATCCCCCTTATGATTTCAATATTGCCGATTCACTGGTAACCAATTTCCATTTGCCTAAAACAAGCCTGTTGATCATGACCTGTGCCTTTGCAGGGTATGAACTGACAATGGAAGCTTATAAGAAAGCGATAAAAGATAAATACAGGTTCTTCAGCTATGGAGATGCCTTAATGGTGATCTGAATCAAGAAATCAACTTATTTCGTCCAAAAGCCGCATTATTTCAGATGCGGCTTTTTTATTGCTGCAGGACGGCACCCTTATTTATACGCGAAACCCCTATCTTTATACAGTTTAATTACGGTTTTGCGCTACTCCTACGTCTTGCTCCCGGCAAGCATTTCTCTGAAAACCTTACCTTTGCGCAGTTTTAAAACCTATAACAATTTCTTAATATGGCAGATATTTTCGAGCGTTTACTGAAGAATTACGGGCCGATCGGCCAGCACCGTGAAAGGGCGCATGGATACTTTGCATTCCCCAAACTTGAAGGAGAGATCGACAGCCGTATGAAGTTTCGAGGGAAGGAAATGATCGTATGGAGCTTGAACAATTACCTCGGCCTGGCCAACCATCCCGAAGTGAGAAAAGCAGATGCAGAGGCGGCCCGGGAATTCGGACTCGCACTGCCCATGGGTGCCCGCATGATGAGCGGCAACAGTAATTATCATGAACAGCTTGAAGCCGAGCTTGCAGCTTTTGAAGGAAAAGAAGATGCCATTTTGTTGAACTACGGCTATCAGGGCATGGTAAGCCTGATAGATCTGTTATGCAGCCGCCACGACATCATTATTTATGATGCGGAAAGCCATGCCTGCATCATCGACGGTTTGCGCCTCCACCCCGGCCACCGTTATGTTTTCAAGCATAATGATATAGAGGATTTTGAAAAACAATTGCAACGCGGGACCGCGCTGATAGAAAAACAAAAAACAGGTGGCATCCTGGTGATCACTGAAGGCGTGTTTGGTATGGCCGGCGACCAGGGTAAGCTGAAAGAAATTGTTGCATTAAAACAAAAATATGAGTTCCGCCTGCTGGTAGACGATGCACACGGGTTTGGCACATTAGGCAAAACCGGTGCAGGTGCAGGTGAAGAACAGGGCGTGCAGAATGATATCGATCTTTACTTTTCTACTTTTGCAAAATCAATGGCGTCGATCGGCGCCTTTATTGCCGGCGACCGTAAGATCATTGATTATGTCCGCTATAATATCCGCAGCCAGATCTTTGCCAAAAGCCTGCCCATGCCACTGGTGATCGGCAACCTGAAAAGACTGGAGCTTCTCCGCACCCAACCACAATTGAAAGCAAGGCTTTGGGAAAATGCGCTTAAACTGCAAAAAGGACTTAAGGAAAGAGGATTTGATATTGGCAAAACAGATTCCGTTGTTACACCCGTGTATATGAAAGGCGGTGTGGAAGAAGCAACCGCAATGGTGATGGACATCCGCGAGAACTATCATATCTTCTGCTCCATCGTCGTATACCCTGTTATTCCGAAAGGACATATCATTTACCGTCTCATTCCTACTGCTTCGCATACAGATGAAGACATACGAGCCACACTTGAAGCGTTCTCTGCTACCAAGAAAAAACTGGATGCAGGTGAATACAAAGTAGCGGATATCCCCGATATGGCAGAAGTGACCGGAAAAAGGTTTGACTACCTGACGCAACTTCCTAAGAATAAATAGCACGAAAGTTCAAAAGTAAAAAGGTCGACAGTTTTACCTTTTTACTTTTGAATTTTTACTTTTAGATGGCCTCATTGTTGCAGCTATCAGGAAAAGCACTCCAATGCTTAAACATCCTGATCTCTTTTACCTTGAAGACCTGCAGGAACTGTTTACAGATGTACAGCTTCAAAGAGTATTTCCGGACCAGAAAATATTTGCTGATTGCACACCCCGGTACCCGGTAGCAGAGATACTGGAACAGTACCGCGCTTATAAGAAAGCAGGCAATGATGATCTCAAACAGTTTGTTCTCGATCATTTTTACCTGCCCCAGCCAATACCTCAACCAAAACAGCCCTGGCATTTTCCAATCGATGAGCATATCAATCATCTATGGGAAATACTTACCCGTGCACCGCATGAGAATGGTGGCACGCTTATCCCTTTGCCCAAACCTTCCATTGTGCCGGGAGGAAGGTTCCGGGAAATATTTTACTGGGACACTTATTTTACCATGCTGGGGCTACAGGTGTCAGGATTGACCGGCAAGATGGAAAACATGATCGACAATTTCGCTTTCCTTATAGATACGTTCGGTCTTATTCCCAATGGGAACCGCACTTATTTTCTGACAAGATCACAACCGCCTTTCTTCTCATTCATGATCAAACTGCTACAGGAAGAAAAAGGAGATACCGTATTGATACAATACCTGCCGCAACTGACCAATGAATATAATTTCTGGATGCGTGGCGCTCATCTGCTCCGCCCTGAAGAACCCGCAAGTGAGCGCACTGTACGGCTACCCAATGGCGAAGTACTGAACCGCTATTGGGATGAAATGAATACACCAAGACCGGAAGGCTATGCAGCCGATCTTAAAACCCATGCCCTTGCTTTGGCAGATCCTTCAGAACATTACCGGCATATCAGGGGAGCTTGTGAATCGGGCTGGGATTTTTCCAGCAGATGGTTAAAAGACGGAATGAAGATCACCAGCATTCATACCTGTGAACTGGTACCGGTTGATCTCAATTGCCTTTTGTGGCACCTGGAGAAAACTTTAGCGGAAGCCTATACAGCAGACGGTAAACCGCAAACAGCAAAAGAGTATGAAGAAAAAGCATTGTGCAGGCAGGCCAGTATAGAAGCTGTATGCTGGGACCAGAAAGAACAGGTGTATACCGATTACAATTTTATTGAACAAATTCCCTCATCTGCGGTAACAATGGCGATGGTTTATCCTCTGTTTTGCGGCATGGCACCGGCCAGGCAGGCAGGGCTTGTTCTTGACAGAATGGAGAAAGACTTTTTGCGTGCAGGAGGCTTGCTTACCACCTTAACTGAATCAGGCCAGCAATGGGATGCACCAAACGGATGGGCACCTTTGCAATGGATCGGTTATAAAGCCGCAGTGAATTATAACAGGCCTGAATTTGCCAGGCGTATTGCACAAAGTTGGACAGAGAATGTAGAGAACGTATTCAAGCGCACAGGAAGGCTTATGGAGAAATATAACGTGATCGATACTTCTTTGGAAGCAGGTGGTGGGGAATATAAAAACCAGGATGGTTTTGGCTGGACGAATGGTGTGTATGCTAAACTGAGAAAGCTGTTGGGTGAGCCGGTGAGTTGATTTTGCGGGAACGTTCCCGATACAAGAGCGGGTGTTTTTTTAGTAAAATTACGGTAACGTACACCTAAAAAAAGACCTCCCGAAGTAAATCCGGGAGGGCCCTAATCAAAAACCATTAACCATTAAACCTTATCCTATGAAAATTCATGGGCAATATCGCTAATAATAAATTAACACAAAAACTTTTCGACTATTTTTTTTGACGATTATGTGTCAATTGCACCTTTTATTGATTCATCTCAATGTCGAAACGTTGAGTTTTGGCCGGATATTAACTTTTTGGCCCATGCAAACGATTGCGCGTTTTTGTCCAAATTTTGTCGTTGAACTTGCAGGCTTTCGCCGATTAATTCAACATTTTAGTTAATTCAACATTTTATTACTGATTTTTGTAAACAGAAATATGAAAAGAACAGTTGTAGCCATCACCGGTGCCAGCGGCTCCATTTATGCCCGGCAATTACTTCAGAAGCTTGCTTCCATTCCTGAACAATGTGCAGATCTCGCAGTGATCATGACAGAAAATGCCAAACAGGTTTGGGAAACAGAGCTGGGTGATGCTTCTTACCAACAACTTCCTGCTAAATTCTACAGCAACACGGATTTTACCGCACCTTTTGCGTCAGGCTCAGGCAAATATGAAAATATGATCATCATTCCCTGCTCAATGGGTTTGCTGGGAAGAGTTGCCGCCGGCATCTCCAATGATCTTATCACCCGAGCCTCCGATGTGATATTAAAAGAAAGAAGAAAGCTGATATGCGTAGTGCGTGATACTCCTTACAATCTTATCCATATCCGGAATATGGAAACAGTAACGCTTGCCGGCGGTATCATTTGCCCTGCCACTCCTTCTTTTTACAGTAAACCGCAAACACTGGAACAGGTAGCTGCTACAGTGGTTGACCGCGTGCTTGATCTTGCAGGATTTGATATCCGCACCTACCGCTGGGGCAGTAAAGAGGGTTGATTACCGGTTGTTCTTTTCCTTATCTATTATGTCCAGCAAGCCTTGTTGTGGCTTGTCCAGCGTAAGCTCCCAGAACATGATCCCGTTCAATCCTTTTTTGATCGCATAAGCCGTTTTCAATTGAATAGAGACCGGATCATCAAACGTTGCAAATTCTTTTCTCTGCACACTATAAGCATAAGAAGCTTTGGCAACACTGTCGTAGTAGAATTGATAGCCATTGGCACTGTTAAGCTGTTGGCTGAATTGCCTGTAAGGCACAAAACTTTTGAATTTTCCCGGTTGGTATAATCCATTGTTCACGTTCTGCACGTTCTCCCAGGTACGCGCATAGAAAGCCGCACCGATCACGATCTTATTAAGCGGCACGCCGATACTGTCCAGGTAGTGAATGGCATGGTCAGCAGAAGCTGATTGCTTTGTTGTTGAATACAATGGTGTATGATGACCCGTAACAGTAGAAAAGCCGCTGACAAGATCATAGCTCATCAGGTTAATACGATCAACGAGTGGGCTAAGGCTTTTCCAGTCGACCGAGTTTAATAAGAAAGGATCTGTTCCACCTGCTGCAAAGCTGATCTCCTCTTTGCTGCCTAATGTATCACGCAATGTTTTCACTAAAGCTGTAAAATTATCCCTGTCTGCTGCGCTGTAGGCATGTCCGGGATAACCGGGAATGGTTGGATATTCCCAGTCCAGGTCAATGCCATCCGTATTAAAATAACTGTCCAGTTCCTTTACAGAAGAAGCAAATGCTTTCCTGTTTTGATCTGTTGAAAAAACAACTGAACAGGTTTCGCAACCACCCCAGCCACCGAGCGATAACATCACTTTAAGTCCGGGATTTCTTTTTTTTGCTGCTACCAATTCCCGGATGACAGCAGTATCCCGTGCATTCCTCACATGCAGGCGGTTGCCTTTGAGATGACAGAAGCTGAAGATGATATGTGTTAGTTTTTCTACCGGGTATTGCGATAGCTGACTTGCGTCACCGGAATAATAAGCGATCACTGACAGGCTGTTGTTGCTATTATACTTTCTCAACAACGCTTTTGTTCTTATCCCCGATTCCTTCATATCTGCATCTTTCCAATTGCCTTCTGAAGAAGCCGATGGCAAAAGCACAGAGCAGGTTTCATTTTTGTCTGACACCGACCAGGTGATCCAACTGATCTTATGTTGCTCTGCCCAGTTGATCCATTTCTGCCATTCTTCAGGGTCCAAAGGGCCATCACCACTGGCTTCCATACCGGCCGATTCGGAAATAAAAATGGGAATGCCTTTGCGCAAAGCATAGTCACCTCTATCTCTCAATCCCTGCTTATGTGTGGCCGCATAAAAATGAAGGGTGTACATCAGGTTGGAAAATCCCTGCAAAGGATCATCGGCTACAATATGCAGGTCCTGGTCCCAATGCGGGGAACCTACCAGGATGATATTATCAGGATCTGCAGCCCTTATCACTTTGATGATCTCTGTGGAATAAGCTTTTACTTCAGCCCATGACTCTTCATCCGGTTCATTGAATATTTCATAGATGACGTGCGGATACTTACCATATTTAGCCGCCATCTCTGCGAAAAATGCTTTTGCTTCTTTCAGATTGATATTATGGCTATGCCAGTCAATGATCACATAAATATCTTCTTTGATGGCGGCATCTACCACAGCCATTATTTTTTCCTTTGACCATGCTGGCCGTTTCAGATAACTATTCTCACCAGGCTCTACACCCAATGCAGCCCTTACCACGGTAATATTCCAGTCATTTTTCAGCCATTGTACAGAACCGGCATTATAAAACCGTGGCCAAAAGCAATGCCAGCCATAGCTCATGCCGCGCAACACAACAGGGTTTCCCTGCTGATCGGTCAACTGTGTGCCTGTTACTTTCAACTGCCCATGCTGACGGACAGACTGCGAAAAGCAGTTCATCATTGCAATGATGAAAACGAGTGAGAGAACATATTTTTTCATACAGCTACCATGAAGTGTCTTAATTATCATGCCTTTCATCCGTAGTGCTGTGCGAGATCATTTGCCATTGTTTACCGCGCAAAGCGTACACACGGATATATTTAAGATGATAAACGGCCACCTTGTCTTTATCATTCCTGCGGATGGTCATATTGCCTTTTACAATGGCCACACCGGGATGCAGTTCCACCCTTACCGAATCATGCTGGCGGGATGGATAAGTGGTGCGGCCCACCGTCTTTAACCAACCCGCTTTGCCTTCTACTCTGCCGCTTCCATGACTGAACACAAAATCATCAGCATATAAGCTCTCCAATTCTTTTACTTTTTGCTGTACCACATAATCATCAATCTGCTGGTTAAGCCGGACAAGATAACTGCTATCAGCATTTTGGGTCAATCCGGGTAAGGAAAGGGCGGCAATGGCAATGACTAAAAAGAAAATTGTTTTTTTCATAATAAACAATTTAAGGCTGTTCAACAAGATAAGCAATCCGGCGGAATTGCTGCCTGGCCATTAAAAATCATCGTGCCGGCATTACATCAAGCATAGTTTCCCTTTGGTCAAAGGTATTTTTTAAAGGGTTGTGATCATGGTTTCTTTGTTCTGTAAACACTTCCTTTTATTCATCGACCATAAAATAAAAACCATGAAAAAGTATGTATCTCCTTTCAAACTGGCTTTGCTGCTTCCTGTAGCAGCCCTGCTATTTATTCTATCTTCATTTTCGTCCAAACCCGGAGGAGAAGGTTTTGAAGTATTCCAGAACAATAAACTGGTGCTTCAACAATTCGGCAACAATATGAAGAACATCAAAAGCCTGCAATTGAATGCAGCCGGTGTAAAAGACCAGATAACCATTAAATATTACCATTGCGGAAGGATTGGTAAAAACCGGCACCTCATTATCCGTAGCACGGACAACAAAGAGTTGAAGAACTGGCAATTTGCCAATAGCGGTGAAAAAGACCCTGGCATGAGCTTCCGCGTAGGAGATGTATTGACCTTACAACCGAAAGGAAAAAAATCAGCATTGAATGTTTATTACAGTTCAACTGAAATACCGCAGGAAAGACTGCTTATTTCATTGGTGGTGAACAGTTGATCCTGCTTAATCCCATTTCTCTGTAGAACAGGGCGCTAAATATAGTGCCCTTTATTGCATCTTTGCAATACATGCAATATATCCACTCTAATCTTCAAACTTTTTTCACTGGCCGGCATCAGCTTTCTGTGTATGTACCTGACCCGGCAGCTATCAGAGACCTTTATAAGCAAAACAATATCGATTCTCCTTACTGGTCGCAGGTATGGCCTGCTGCATTAGGGCTTTGTCAATTTCTGGAGCAGAACACCGGTTATATTGAAAACAAAACAGTGCTGGAACTGGCTGCAGGGTTGGGTTTGCCATCCTTGCTGGCCGCGCATTACAGCCGGTCTGTGCATTGCAGTGATTATTTTCCGGAAGCCGTGGCATTACAGCAACATTCCATAGAACACAATCAATTCAGCAATATGAGTTGCAGTGTGCTCGATTGGAATAATATTCCTGACACGGTAAAAGCGGAGGTGCTGCTATTGAGCGATGTTAATTATGATCCCTGGACATTTGATAAAGTATATGAAACGATCCATCGTTTTCTTAACGAAGGAACGCTTATCATCCTCAGCACTCCTCAACGGTTGATGGCAAAGCCATTCATTGAACGGCTATTGCCGTTTTGCATAAGACAGGAAGAAGTGATAATAAACAAGGACGGAAAGCCGGTAGCCATAACGGTGATAATACTGAAAAGCTAAAACCCTTGCGTGCTGTCCTTCGACAGGTATTTTAATTTTCTGACCGTTAAAGCAAAAGCGATCAAAAGAAATAGCTGCCATAGTATTACCAGCAATGGTATGCCTGCATACATGGGAGTCATCAACACGCCTGTTGCCGCCAACCTTCCATTCAGGAATTTCTCCACCAGCAAGCGGTCCAGTATCCAGGGAATAACCAGGAATGCCAGTATGATCAGTATTCTTTGCTTATTCCGGACCGCTTTGAATGCACGCCACACAGGCGGAACAGTGAGCAATAAAACAATCAATCCTCCCAGCAATACACCCAGGTAAGTTTGCTCTCCTGTAAATACACGATGCAATGTGCTGATCTCATCTCCTCCCCTGCCAATAACAGCCATCCATCTGGGCAAAGACAATGCACCAAACACCAGTGCAAAGCCAATGGTCTTTTGCCAGGCTGAAGTTGTAGGGCGTAGAAGGGAAAAGCCCCACCACATAAAAGCATAAGTGATCAGTGGGCCTGCAAAGCTGGCAAGGATAAACTGTTTTTCACTGGTGCAAGTGCTGCAAAGTTTCCACACCAGGAAATCGCGGGTGGGCGGACAGCCGCAAAGCAACCAGGCAGAAAAATAATGCGCCGATTCATGCGCTTCATGCAGAAGCAATACCAATATAAAAAAAGCAAGAAGGGAAGGCAGATGGAATTGTAAACGCATGGTACTAATATAGGGAAAAGACAGTGATGATCGAATGGCCATCACCCATCGATCACCGCTTCCTCTTATAAAAGTCCAGGCTCACTTTTTTCATAAAAGAAGGTTTTTCACTAAGGGTAAAAAAACCTGAGTTATCCTGTTTAAAACATATCGCTTCTCCCTGCGGCTCCAGTTGATACGAAAGCTGGGCAGGGGTTTCCTGCAAAGCCTGTTCTATGCTTTGACCGGCTTTTCTTTTCCAGTAATAAATCGTTGTATAAGTTTTTACCAGTATCTCCTTGCCGTCAGGTGAAATAGCAGCACTTACCACACCACGGAAAGAAAGTGAGCCGACTTTCACTGCATTATTGATATCAGTTTTACTTTGAGGATAGGGGATCTTATATATGCCCGATGGTTTATCCCTCTTGGTGATCACATAAATATCCTTTGTAGCATTGTCTACCAGTATGGCTTCGGCATCATGCGAGCCATCAGGATATTTAAAAACAAGCTTATCAAAAGTGTACACCGTATCAGCATTCGCAGCCGGTTCAGGGAAACGATAAATAAAGTATTTACTGGCCGATACGCTATTATTACCTATATCAGCCAGGTAAATATAACTTTTGCCTTTTTCAGGCCCATTGGCCAAAGCCATATCTTCCCAATCGCGATTGGAAGCGCCTTTTATTTTGATCCTCTTATAAAATTCGCCAGTGTGCGAAAGCAGGCAGATCTCGCTGGGATTGCCACTGTCCTGTTCCACCCACAGATAACCCGGATGGGTTTTGCTGTCGGCAATGCCCGAAGCTTCATCGAGTTTGCCTGGTTTTACCGGCACCGATACAGGTTTGGCTTCAAAAATATCGGCCGGCAAGCCTGTAGCCAGTTCAGGTGCGCCTGCCAGCAGGCTTATCAGGAAAAGAAATTTCACAGGTGAAACGGTCATATAAAAAGGCCTTTGATGAATGCGATTTATTCAAACTCAAATGTAAAAATTAAAAACTGCCCCGGCGATGGCAATTCCCTTTTTTACATTTTGTTTTTAAAAACCGGTAAAATGAGTTGAACCGGCGCGCTGTATATTTGTTATACTCACATAAAACCCAGCCCCATGATTTGGCATCCTCTTACACAAATTGAACAATTACAGGAGATCATTGATAAATCGGCCCATACACCGCAGATCATCTACAAGCATTCCACCCGCTGCTCCATTAGCCAGGTAGTGAAGAACCGTTTGGAAAAAGAAGCGGCTCCTGAAGCGGTGGACTTCTATTACCTCGATCTGCTTGCTTACCGCCCTGTTTCCAATGCTATCGCAGAGCAATTCAACGTGAAGCACGAATCACCGCAGGTGCTGGTGATCAAAAACGGAGAATGCGTGTATGACGACAGTCATATGGCGATCAATATGGACGATATAATCGAACAGGCTACAGCAGCCTGAAGGCATCCATAAGACCATTTCTTATTTGCAGCCTTCCAGGAAATCCTTAATGGCCTGAATGATCTTATCCGCCACTTCCTGCTGGAATTTTTCATCCAGTATCAGCATCTCTTCAGCAGGGTTGCTGATAAAAAGCATTTCAACCAGTGCATTCGGGTATTCGGTCGGGCTGTTCAGCATGAAATTAAAACTGCCCGTATTGCCATATTCCTTTAATCCCAACTCCAGCATACGTTGATAGATATGCTTGCTTAGCGGGCGAAAACCTACATAGCGGTAAAACGCCCCGGTGCCGCCAACATTTACCGGATCAGCAGATGAATTGAGGTGAATGCTGACCAGGAGATCGGGAACGCTGTCGCGGTAAAACAGAATGCGTTCCTTATTATCTACAAACTTTTCCGTGCTTCTTGTCATGATCACTTTGGCACCCTGACGCTGCAATGTTCTTTGCAATTTTAATGACACAGCCAGCGCCAGCATTTTCTCTGAAGAACCTGTTGGGCCGCCTGCACCGGTATTGCCACCACCATGCCCTGCATCTACAGCAACGGTAAGATGATTGAGCGATAAATTTTGCGGCTGCGGTTTTACTTTTATTACCAGTGTATTGCCTTTGTAATAAAGCTGGTGGCCCCAATGCTGCCGGTGCTTCAGTTCAATAGTGATGCGCAACACTTCATCCTCGAGTTGCTCATACCACACATTTTTTATTTCCCTTGTGTTTTCCAGTTGAGTGATCCAATTGGTGTTGTTGGTTGCGCCGAATATGTCCACTACGATCCTTGAAGGGTCCAACAACTGGAACGATTGATAAGCCAGTCGGTTATCGAGTGCCACTTCTACATAATCATAAGCAGAATCGCCATACACTCTCCAATTGCTGGTGAGCGAAGTGGGTGGGAAACTTCCCTTGGGTAGAAATTCCACCACATCATCAGGTATATAAGCCGTGCGGTATTTGGAAAGTTTTACTCTATAGAGCGAACCAACTTTCCCCGTCATCTGCAAGGGTATCAATGAATCAATATAACCGATCTTGGCCCCGCCCAGCCTGTCGTCACCAAGTCCGAACAAGAGATGCGCCAGCCGGCCTTTTGTAATGAGCATGTCCGGCCCCCAGTCACGGATAAGCGATACCTGACTGCTGGTGTGGCGCGTGAGGGTATTCCCGGCCGTGTCCATAATGGTCACAGGTATTTTGGTGCTCAGAAAACTGTCTGCAGCGTTTACTGTATATTCTCCCTGGTAGATGCCGGGCATGAGTTGAGCAGGCATTTCATACAAGGGCTCTTTATTATTTACCATTACCATGCAGCCGGTCAATGCTTTTACCCGGAAGCGGATCTTATCGCCCGGCTGCACAATAAGATTTCCTTCAGGGAATGTTTCTATCTGTACTATATCAAGCGTTTTAACAGTGTCGGGAGGGGAAGGAAGAACGTATTGATAAAGCAGTTTTTTGGATACACGGCCGCCTGCTCCAGTGGCTGTCATTTCCACTGTATTATTACCTGGCTGAAGGTCCACCGCACAGGCAAAGCCTCCGGTGGGATATACTTTTACGGATGAGCCATTTACGGTAAGCTGGCAGTTTTTGCAAGTGCTGCCGGAGATAAACTGACGTGAAGTGCGTGAGCTGTTATTTTCTTTGAGGGGGCTGACCAGTCGTATAAAAGGTTTCTCTGCCTGCTGGGCCAGGCTGTTCATTCCTGCAAGCAGCAATGCTGCCATCATCATTCTTTTCATCCGCTAAAAATACCGATTTATCCTGCAGATAAATAAGCCAATAGCAGCGTTCATTCATTACTCTGGCAATACAGGCCCGAAACGGAGTTTCCTGCCACGGCTTTTTTTATTGGGGAAGAGAATATCATGGGCGGTTTCATATCCTTCGTCGGCAACCCTGGCATGGCGGATGGCTGACTGACGGCGGTTCCGGATGGTATAGATAAGGAATCCGACGGCGGCTGCAGCAGCTACTCCCAGTATGATCTTGTTCGTTTTTTTCATGTTGTATTACTTATTTTATTTATCGCTATAGAAAGTCAAAAAGCATACCATCTATATAAGAAATTGTAAAACAGCCCGGCAATCTGGCATCATTTTGAACCATAAAATGTCTGATTGGTTCGTTCACAAAAGTTAATCTTTTGTCAACAACCACCTGTTCATTTTAATAACAAGTATATGCCTTCTTCAGTTGTAGCTGCGATACGGTATTTTCCGTTGAAGTCCATTCTTCGCGTGGTCTTTGTATCAGGCAGCGTATATGATTACAAAAAAGTGCCGGAGAAAATATACAAGGCAATGAAGGCAGCCGATTCAAAAGGCACTTACCTTAATAAATATATCAAGGGGCATTATGCGTATGAAAAGCTTAAATGATCCTTTATAATAAGGGTGATAGCAGTCTTGCCACTTTTTCCTGCATTTGTTTATAGACAGGTCTGGCAGTCCAGGCAACAGGATCGATCTTTTCCGCATCCTTCAGATCATTATAAAACACCTCGCGTAGCTGCCGGGAAAAATCAACATCATATACCAATGCGTTCACTTCAAAATTCAATTCAAAACTGCGGGAATCCATATTCGCTGTGCCGACCACAGAGAGCTTGCCATCAGCTACCAGTGTTTTGGCATGTACAAACCCTTTCCGGTATTGATATATTTCGACCCCTACTTTTAATAATTCTTCATAATAGGATTTGGCTGCTGCATTCACCAGTTTACTATCTGAAACTCCCGGCACCAGCAATTTTACAGAAAGGCCACTCAACGCAGCAATGGTCAATGCTTCCAGCATGCTTTCGCCAGGTATAAAATACGGCGTGGTGATAAGGATCTCTTCCTGTGCCAGGTAAACAGCCTGCAACAATGAAAACAGGATGGTAGGCTCTGTGGAGTCAGGCCCACTGGCCGCGATCTGCACCAGTATATCTTCTTTTTTATGTACACTGGGTGAAGGAAAAAGAAAAGCTGCAGGCTGCAGGGACTCACCGGAACAGAAATTCCAGTCGTTCAAAAAAAGGTATTGAAGATAATATACACCCGGCCCGTCAATACGAAGATGCGTATCCCTCCAGTAAAGCTGACCGGGTTTATTATTGACATATCTATCGCTGATATTGATGCCGCCTGTAAAAGCTGTGTGCCCGTCGATCACAATGATCTTTCTATGGTTCCGGTAATTAAGACGGTTAGCGAGCAATAAAAAACGTATTTTATAGAAGGGAGCGGTTTTAATACCGCCGGCATTGAGACGCTCCAGTGTTTGACGCCTGATGGAATAGCTGCCGAAATCATCATAGATAAACCTGACCTCCACCCCTTCTTTGGCTTTTTGCAACAGCGCTTCCACCAACTGCGCTGCAATATCTCCCTTTTCCACGATATAGTATTCGAGATGGATATGACTGGTAGCGGCACGGATGGCTTCCAGCACTTCAGGGAATTTCTCTTCCCCGTTTATCAGCAGCTTCACTTTATTATGCCTGGTGAAAGGGCTTTGCTGATCTTTTACCAGTAGTTTTGCAAGCTCTTTGTATTCCTGCACCACGGTGCCGGCATGTTTCAGCGCATCCTGTGTGTAAGCAGTGGTTGCTTTCTTGAGTTCTTCCAGCACTGCTGTATCCGATATCTCTTTTCGCCCGTATATTTTCCGTTTACGGTAGTTAATACCAAAAGAAAAATAAAAGATGATACCGGCAACAGGCAGAAAAACGGCCAGCAGCAGGTAAGCCATGGTTTTGGTAGTGGTGCGGGTATCGTAAATGATACGGATGCAGGTGGCAATTAATATCAGTACATATAGGACCTCAGAGAGCAGTAGCCAGTTCATGTGCTTATGCGATGGTTGACAAGAAAGTTACTGCGTTTTGCTCAATGAGCCATGCACCTTCTTATTTTCCCCAGTTGCCCCGAAACCTGAATGCCAGTTCCAATCCAAGGTACCAGCCTTTTTTCCTCTCGGTAAAAGGTTTGTAATCGGCTCCATTTGCAGATAAGGTATAATCCGCATGCGGATACTTACTGATATCCTGCGCATACACCAAACCTATCCTTCCGATCCTGAACTGATAAAAATGCAGTTCAGCCAACACACGTTGCTGTACTGCAGAGCCGGATATCTTCTGCTCAAAGCCTTCCATCGCGTCTTTATCCGTCCAGGTGTATTGATGGTTCAGCACATAGCCTGCTGAATAACCTATTCCAAATGCAGTAGAGAAGTTTTTTGCGCTGAACAATTGCTTTTCAAACACTACCGGCATTTCAACAAATTGATAGCGGGTCTTGAATATTTTTACATCCTGGCCTGGAGAAGCCCAAATGGCAGGCATGATCTCTTCTGAAAAACTTCCATAACCAGGCTTAAGCGTAATACGATAACGTCCTTTTTTTCGATCGATATTCAGGTACAATGCAAGGCCTGCGTGAAGTGTTTTGGTCTTAAAATAACTGTTCTCCCCGGGCATGTTCACCTGCCTGGGCCCGCCAAGCAAATTGGCGCTTATGCCATAATCAAGGAAATGTTGTTTGATCTTTTCTTTTGCCAGTGTTTTGGTTTCTGCTTTTGCTGTATCAGGTTTTACAGGCTCTTCTTCTTTCCTTTCATGGTTTTTGGCCAGTTGTGCTTTTCTTTCTGCTTCAAGCGCTGCTTTCTCTTCAGCCTCTTTTTTGGCCAGTGCTTCGAGTTCGCAGCGGTTGAGATGCTGCCCCATTGCGATCATATCGATATACCGGCAGTTGTTGTTGCCCAGTATGTACAGCATATCAGCAATATCTTCCATGCTGATAGCACGGATCATTGTTTTGCCCAGGCTTGATTCAGCAATGATACCCGCTACAAAACCCTGGTCATTGATCAATGGCATACCACGGGCCAGCCCTGCTTCTTTACTTACTTTCAACGTGTATATACCGTTCTTTGCTTTTTTAGCTACTTCTATTTTAGCATTATGCATGAACCAGATATCATCACTCACCCATTTATCCCGGAAAGTGCTGAGCTTTCCTTTCTTATCGGCCAGTGATTCATAATAATTGGTCAGCCATTTTTTCTCCGGAGGCCGGGCTGCCTGGTAAAGCGCTACTGAAAAAACGCCCATCCTTGCTTCACGCAGTTTAGTAGCTTTAACGCGATAAGTATTGTTGTAAAATTTTGCTGTACGGATGGTTTGAGGAACTACTTCTGCAGGATAATCTCTCTCATTGAGTGAATGCCGGATGGCTACAAAATAAATATGTGCGGAATCTTCAGCCGTAATAAAACCAAATTCGCTGACACCAATTTCTACCACATTGTTTACAAAACCGCGCAGATCAGCGGGGGTTGACTGTGCAGAAGAAGAGAAAGGAAAAAAGCATCCTGCAAGCATAGCCCACAGGAACAGCCGGGACAGGCAGTCAATTTTCAGAGTTTTGGTTTTCATATAAGTTAGCGCTTGAGTTATAAACTCCCTGCCCACAGGAATATTGCCCAATAAGGGTATGCGGGTAAGCAGAACGCGGGATTGAACGCAAGCAACTACGTAAATCTACTTATTTTAAATCGGGAATCCGTGGAAATTTCGTTGTTTCATTTTCCACCCAGCAGTGCTTTTATCACTCCGTCCATTGCCCGCTGGTTGATCCATCTTACCACCACCACCAATTCATGTTCGGGGTCTACATAAATAAGATTGGCCCCATTGCCAATATGCATGAAAGCAGTGGCAGGAGCCGATGGCAGCATTTTACGGTCTGTATTAAGGAACCAGTTCATGTACCCGTAATCCGTTTTAACCGGTGTTGGCGTTAGTGCCTGCTTCACCCATTGCTTACTGATCAGTTGTTTTCCTTTCCAGTTGCCCTGGTGCATGGTAAGCAAACCAAACCTCGCCATATCATACGCATTGATGAACATACCACCGCCCCAATGTCCACCGCCGCTGACGCTTTGTACTGCTACACCATCGAGCGTGATCCAGGCATTGCGATAGCCTGTCCAGCGCCAGGTACCGGAAGCACCGATCGGGTCCATGATATATTGTTTCAATACCTGTGGCAGGGGCTTGCGCCACACACTCGTCGTTGCCAGTGCCAAAGCATTTACCCTTACATCATTGTATTCATAACGCGATCCGCTGGGATAGCGGGGACGCGATTTCCAGTCGGCACGGCTGCTATCCGGCCGGTCGGCCCATTCAGGTTTGTCCCATAATGTTCCTTCCCAATCACTGGTTTGCCGCAGCAGATCATTCCAGGTGATGGTACGGTTATGCGGCGAAGCAAATGGATAAATAAAGAACGGTTTGCCTTTTTCATCTGCCTGCCCATACAATTCAACAGGAGGAATGTATCCGGCTACCGTATCCTGCACATTCCGGATCAGGCCGCTGTCAACCGCCAGGCCAACCACAGTACTTAAAAAACTTTTGGTAACGCTATGCGTCATATCACATCGCAATGGCTCGCCCCAGGTTTTGATGATATAACCTTTATAAACGATAATGCCGGTCGGTTCACCACGATCGGCCATTGGCCCGATGATATTACCGAATGGTTCTTTGCCAAAGGTATTGGCCTGATCTGTTTCCAACTGGCGTGGATTTTTTGATTCATGCGAAATGGCAAAAGCTACAGCAGCATCAATCGCTGCGGGGTCCAGACCCATTTCTGCAGGTGTGCGTTGTTGCCATTGACCGGGCGGAGGAAAATAGGCAGAGGCAGTCTTTGTTTTCTGCGACAGGCAGGCAAAATGGGATATGATGAACAGAACGATGGATAAAGAGATTCTCATTATGATTGTGTAGTTGTTAGTGTACCGAAGTTAAATTCTTCCCGGATATAAAATCAATGTTCAGTTTTACCCCGCGCCAATAAAAAAGCCCGGGAACTGTCCCGGGCTTTTAACTAAACTTATTTTAATGCTTACTTCGCAGCATTCTTCGCAAACTCAGCCCTGATCACATTCAGTGCTCCGCCTGCTTTGAACCATTCGATCTGCTGTTCATTGTAAGTATGATTTACACTGATCACATCTTTAGTGCCATCTGCGTGGTTCAATTCCACGGTCAGCGGCTTGCCGGGCGCAAAAGAAGTGAGCCCGATGATATCGATGTTATCATCTTCCTGAACCTTATCGTAATCTGCTTTATCGGCAAATGTAAGCGCCAGCATACCCTGTTTTTTCAGGTTGGTTTCATGAATGCGGGCAAAGCTGCGTACGATGATGGCCCTTACACCTAAATGGCGGGGCTCCATCGCTGCGTGTTCGCGGCTGCTGCCTTCACCATAGTTCTCATCACCTACCACCACGCTGCCTACATGCGCTGCTTTATAAGCGCGGGCTGTAGCAGGCACCGGTCCGTATTCACCGGTCAGTTGGTTCTTTACGCTATCTGTTTTATCATTGAAATAGTTAATTGCACCGATCAGCATGTTGTTGCTGATATTATCCAGGTGGCCACGGAATTTCAACCATGGGCCGGCCATAGAGATATGGTCGGTTGTACATTTTCCTTTGGCTTTGATCAGCAGTTTGAGCCCTTGCAGATCATGTCCTTCCCAGGGTGCAAATGCCTGGAGCAATTGAAGGCGCTGACTGTCGGGGTTCACCACCACTTTTACATTGCTGCCATCTTCAGCAGGAGCCTGGTAGCCCGGATCATCCACAGCAAAACCTTTGGGAGGAAGTTCAAAACCGGTAGGTTCTTTCAGCAACACATCCTCACCTTTTTCATTCTTCAATTTATCTTTTAAGGGATTGAAAGAAATTTTTCCGGCGATAGCCATCGCTGTTACGATCTCAGGGCTGGCTACAAAAGCATGTGTGCTGGCAAGACCGTCATTCCGTTTGGCAAAGTTGCGGTTGAAAGAAGTGATGATCGTGTTCTTGCGGTTAGGATCATCAATATGCCTTGCCCATTGACCGATGCAGGGCCCGCAGGCATTGGCCAGCACTACACCGCCTACACTTTCAAATGTATTGATAAAGCCATCGCGTTCGATGGTATAACGTACCTGTTCGCTACCTGGAGTGATCGTAAATTCTGAATGCGCTTTCAGTCCTTTGCTGATCGCATCCTGTACAATGCTGGCAGAGCGGCTGATATCTTCATAAGAAGAGTTGGTGCAACTTCCGATCAGGGCCACTTCCAGTTTTTCAGGCCAGCCATTTTCTTTTACGGCTTCTGCCATTTTGGAAATAGGTGTGGCCAGGTCCGGAGTGAAAGGCCCGTTCACATATGGTTCGAGCGTGCTGAGATCGAGTTCCAGCACCTGGTCATAATAGGCTGCAGGGTTGGCATACACTTCAGGGTCAGGGCGCAGGTGTTCTTTAATACCATCAGCAAGGGAAGCCACTTCTTCGCGGCCGGTAGCTTTCAGGTAAGCGCTCATTTTTTCATCATATGCAAAGAGTGAGCAGGTAGCACCGATCTCAGCACCCATATTACAAACAGTGCCTTTACCGGTTGCGCTCATGCTGTCTGCACCTTCTCCAAAATATTCCACGATAGCACCAGTACCGCCTTTCACGGTCAGTTGACCCGCTACCCAAAGAATTACATCCTTACAACTGGTCCATCCGCTCATTTTGCCTGTCAGCTTCACACCGATCACTTTTGGCATTTTCAGCTCCCAGGGAAGACCGGCCATCACGTCCACTGCATCAGCACCACCAACGCCGATAGCCACCATGCCGAGACCGCCTGCATTGGGAGTATGGGAGTCCGTGCCGATCATCATACCACCAGGGAATGCATAGTTTTCCAATACCACCTGGTGAATGATGCCAGCGCCCGGGTTCCAGAAACCGATGCCATATTTATTGGAAATGGAAGCAAGAAAGTCATACACCTCTTTGTTCACTTCTTTGGCAGTGGCCAGGTCAACTTTGGCGCCAACTTTAGCCTGGATCAGGTGATCGCAATGCACGGTAGAAGGAACAGCCACTTTATCACGTCCGCAGGTCATGAATTGCAGCAGGGCCATTTGTGCGGTCGCGTCCTGCATGGCTACGCGGTCAGGCGCAAAATCTACATAATCCTTGCCACGTGTATAGGGAGATGGCGGCACTGCGCCATGTAAGTGTGCGTATAATATTTTTTCAGTGAGGGTGAGAGGCTTGCCGATGACCTGACGGGCGGCAGCGATCTTGCCCGGCATTTCAGCATAGATTTTCTTAATGAGATCGAGATCAAATACCATGTGGATATAATTTGAATTTTGAGATATTCGGCCATCGGTCATTGCCAGGGTCATTGAGGACCAGGGGAGAGAGTAAAATGACGCGTGACGGTGACAAATGACTTAAAAAGTGTTGCGAATTTACGACAAAGGAATGGTTTTTTCAGCCTGAAAATGAAGATAAAATCATACACTCCCGGCTTGCACATGTTCCCCGAGTTTTTTTATATTAGCGGTATGAATCGCTTCAAAGATTTTGTGGAATGGAATGCTTTTGGGGTTTGTTCGGCCATTGGCAACCGGATGGGAATAGCTACCAGCAGGATCCGGCAATACTTTATCTACACCTCCCTGCTCACCATGGGTTCGCCGATCATTATTTACATGGTGCTGGCTTTCTGGCGCAACCTGCGCAAGTATGTAACAGCGGCTAAAAGAAATCCCTGGTATTACCTGTAACCCTAGATAAGCTCCTTTACTTTCGCGATCACGGTATCTACTTCTTCTTTTGTATTATGTTTGGAGAAAGAGAAACGTACCGTTACCAGGTTAGGATTGTTATTGATCGCTCTTATCACGTGGCTGCCCACATCTGCCCCGCTGCTGCAGGCACTGCCGCCTGATACGCATACATTGTTAATATCGAGATTGAACAGGATCATTTCTGATTTCTCTGTTTTGGGGAAAGCAACACTTAATACTGTATACAAACAACGCCCCTCCTGGTCGCCGTTAAACTGCACACCAGGAATATGCTTCCGCAATTGCTCTATCATATACATCTTCAGCGAGTGGATATAAGCGCTGTCTTTTTCATATCCGGCCATTGCCAGCTCAAGCGCTTTGGCAAAACCTACAATACCATACAGGTTTTCTGTACCGGCCCGCATATTCCTTTCCTGGCCACCGCCGAAAATGAACGGCTTGATCTTTATATTATCATTGATATAAAGGATGCCTATGCCTTTTGGCCCATGAAATTTATGACCGGCGCCGGAAATAAAATGTACAGGTGTTTTACGAAGATCAAGCGGGTAATGCCCCACGGTCTGTACACAATCTGAATGGAAAATGGCGTTATATTTTTTACAGATCTCTCCGACTGAATCAATATCCAGCAGATTGCCGATCTCATTATTGGCATGCATCAGGGTAACAAGACAGCGTACATCTTCATGCGCAGCCAATTGCTCTTCCAGGTCTTCCAGATCAACATGCCCGTCCGGCAACAATTTCACAAAGCTGCTGGTCACTTCGTCCCCGCAATCATAATGCTCTACTGTATGCAGCACGGCATGGTGCTCGATCGGGGAAGTGATGATATGGGTGCAACCCAGATCACGTATGGCAGAAAGAATCGCCGTGTTATTGCTTTCCGTACCACCGCTGGTAAAGAATATTTCTCCGGGATGCGCATTCAACAATTTGGCTACCGATTTGCGTGCCGTTTCAACAGCCAGCCTGGTTTCGCGGCCATAAGAATAAATGGAAGAAGGGTTGCCAAAATGTGTGGTCATATAAGGCAACATGGTATCCAGCACTTCCTTATCAAGAGCTGTGGTGGCGGCATTGTCGAAATATATACGGTCCATACTGAAAAATCTGCGCCCGGGCGGGCAGTTTTAAGAATTCGCAAAGATAAGCTAAGCCGGGGAAAGCGGATACGGCAATTCCCGGGCACACAGGACAAATTGTTATGAGCAACGATGACCGGCCTGCTCAGGCAAACTCCTTAATATCCTGCATCAACCTTGTAGCAATATTATTTGCCTTCGATTCAAAATCGCTTTCAGCATAAATGCGGATGATCGGTTCTGTATTGGATGTGCGAAGATGCACCCAGTCATTATCGAATTCTATTTTTAATCCATCATCTGTATTAACCGGGTTGCGCTGGTACTTTTTGCGGATCTTTTCAAAAATGGATTGCACATCAATCCCCTTTTCCAGTTCTATTTTATTCTTGGAAATAAAATAATCGGGATAATGGGAGCGCAGGGAGCGAACACCGTTCTTATGTCCTGACAGATGGGTAAGAAATAAAGCAATACCAATCAGCGCATCCCGTCCGTAATGAAAGTCCGGAACGATAATGCCGCCGTTCCCTTCACCACCGATCACGGCTTTCTGTTCTTTCATTTTATTCACTACGTTCACTTCTCCCACAGCAGAAGGAAAATATTCACCGCCATGTTTGAGTGTTATTTCTTTCAGCGCTTTCGTGCTGCTCATATTGCTGACGGTATTCCCTTTGCGATGGCTCAGCACATAATCGGCCACGGCTACCAGGGTGTATTCTTCGCCAAACATGCTCCCGTCCTCGCAAACAAAAGCCAGGCGGTCAACATCCGGGTCTACGGCAATGCCCAGGTCGGCTTTTTGTTTTACCACTTCATTGCTCAACTGGCTCAGGTGTTCAGGCAAGGGTTCGGGGTTATGCGCAAAGCGGCCATTCACTTCTTCATTTAAAACGATCACCTGCTCCACGCCCAGGGCTTTCAGCAAGGCGGGCACGTAGATGGCGCCGGTCGAGTTCACCGCATCCACCACGATCTTCAGGTTCTTTTTAGCTACCAGTTTGGCATCTACGAGGGGATAGGCCAGGATGGCGTCAATATGTTTTTGAAGATAGCTGTCGTTTTGCGTTACGGTGCCCAGTTTTTCCACACTGCTGAAAGTAAAATCTTCCGCAGCGGCCAGGGCCAACACTTTAGCTCCTGTTTCAGCAGAAATGAATTCACCTTCCTCATTCAATAATTTCAGGGCGTTCCATTCTTTGGGGTTATGGCTGGCCGTAAGGATAATGCCGCCATCTGCTTTTTCCATTTTTACGGCGATTTCTACGGTGGGAGTAGTAGAAAGCCCCAGGTCCACCACCTCAATTCCCAAACCGGTGAGGGTGCTCACTACCAGGTCGCGGACCATGCTTCCGCTGATCCGGCCATCGCGCCCGATCACCACTTTCGTATTTTTTTGCCGGCCTGAAGAAATGATGGTGCCATAAGCCGCAGCAAATTTCACAATATCAACAGGAGTCAGGTTCTCTCCGGGCTTTCCTCCAATCGTTCCCCGTATCCCGGATATGCTTTTGATCAATGCCACAAGTGTAAAATTGAAATTTTAAGGTTTAATGCCTGCGCCGGCGGATCAGGAGGAATGATCTTGTCCATTCACACGTTCAACGATCCGGGCAGTTATGAGACACAAAAATAAGGTTTTCGGCTGCACCTCTTGCAGGTTAGCTGCTTACATTTGTTTAAACATCAGCATGGAAACAAATTCAACCAGCCAGGAATGGTTTGCCTCCCCATTTTCATATAAACTTTATGTTAACACTACCGGGAACCAGGCAGAAATATTTGTCAATCAACTGATTCAATATTTGCACCCGGCAGCAGAAAGCCTGGTGCTGGATAGTGCCTGCGGCCAGGGCCTAGTAAGCAGGCAACTGGCTTCCCTGGGTTTCCAGGTAACCGGTGTAGACCTTTCCGCTTTCAATATTGACCGGGCCAGGGAAACCGGGAAGGACAATCCTGAATTCTATCTCCATGATATACGCCTGCCTTTCTGGGGCAATTATTTCCAGCTTGCGCTGAACATTTCAGACAGCTTTGGTTATTACAGGACCAGAAGGGAGAATGACAGTGCCATGCGAACCATCGCTTCCAGCCTTCGGCCAGGCGGCCTTTTTGTGATCGATTACCCGAATACACATTATATGGAGTCAAAACTGGCAGAACAAGAAACAAAACAAGTTGGTGATACTCATTACCATATCCAAAACGGGCAAAACAGCACTCATTTTCTTCAAACGATCACTGTCACCGATCCTTCGCTTAAAGAACCGCTGGTGTTCTCACTTCAGCGGGCAAAACTTTCGCTGGGAGATTTTACAGATATGCTGAGCTTTCAGAAAATGCAGGTACAGGAAGTTTTCGGGGATTACAAATTGGGGGCTTACAATTTATATGAAACACCGAGGTTGATTATCGTGGCAAAAAAGTAAAACAGGATTTATCTTAAATAGTCCCTTTAAATTAATCTTTCTGATTGTTCATCAGCATGTAACGGGCTGTTTCAAAAAATGCAGAAGTGAAATCCGACAAACGGCGCCGTATAGAATCTTTTTGAGCAAGGCTGTAAGATCTTCCATCATAAACAACCGGCACCAATTGCTCATCCTTGAAGTTGAGATTTTTTATAAAATAAAATTCATCTGTCACAATCCCGATCTTCCCGGCTGTATTGGTAATAAAGGCAAAATTGTTCTTCTTGGCGGTATCCAGTAAGTCACGGCCCAACGTAGTATTTACATAAGGCTGCTGTATCATACCGGCCACTGTTGGCAGCACGTCTATCTGCGACACCACTTCCGTTCTTTTTTGTGGCTGCAATAAATAGGGTGCAAAAAACAACAGCGGCACATGTTCATCTGTCAGCCGCTGATCTGTCCAGGCCGAAGGATAGATGGCACTGGCATTTCCTGCCACGCCATGATCACCTACGAAAATAAAAATGGTATTATGGAAATAAGGTTCCTTCTCTGCCGCTTCTATAAACTTCCTGAAGCAATAATCTGAGTAGCGGAAAGTATTGTATTCCTGCAGTGATTCAAATCCATACCGGTTCAATTCCTCTTCAGGAATTACCTGGTGAACAAAATCGGTATCGCTGGCCGGGATCATATAGGGCCGGTGATTATCGGATGTTTGTATAATGGAAAAGAACGGTGTCTTTTCCCTTTTAAATGTTTCATTGGCTTCCAGGAAAAGATCTTTATCACTGATGCCCCATACATTTATCCTGGGTGAACGGAAGCTTCCCTCGGTATGCATTTGCAATCCATCAATATTTTGCAAAAGGCCCGCAAAATTGTTGAACCCCGGGCTTCCGCCCAGGAAATAATGACGGCTGTATCCTTCAAAATTATCGATGATCGTGTGTTGCTTAATGGCCAGCGGGTTGCGGGTAGAGAATTTGAACAACTGTGCATCGGGTATGCCTGTAATGATGGCAAACAATCCTCTTGCTGTGGAGAAATGCGGAGAAAAACAACGTTCAAAGAAGATCCCTTTTTTTGTCAGCGAATCAAAGAAAGGCGTTGTGTTCAGCGGGTTGCCACTCATGCTGCTTTTGTACATGCTGAACGATTCGCAGATCACCAGCACCACATTGGGACGGCTTTCCAGTGCATTGCTCCCGGGCGACACCACACGGCGATAGGAAAATCCTTTTTTATCCTGCAGCGGCATCCATTCCGCCATCAGCGGGTATACATCCCTTGCTTTCCGCTCATTGAACTCCGGCTTTCTCAACCCAAGCGTGGTAAAAAAATTCTGCAGGGGATTCAATGCGAGATAAGATTTGAAATTGTCCTGGAACACAAAACTCTGTTTCCATGTAAGCGGGCTTGCAGCAAATCTCCCATAGATAAGCATGCAGAGAACAAGCAGGCTGCCGATAAAATATTTCCGGTTGTAAGGAATTTTCAGACCATCTGTTTGCGTGATCACCCTCCAGTGGCTTTGATGATACATCCAACGGAATACCAGCACGGTCACCAGCAGACCAAGCAGCATCCAGAACAAAGGATAGGTTTGCCACATCATCTTCAATGAAATGCCCGGGTCTTCCACAAAGTTCATTGCCCCGGCATCCAGACGTGTCCGGTTATAAGAAAAGCTTCCGAAATCGGCCGCGAAAAAAAAGAAGACAACAAAAGTGATAACAACAAGGTACCAGCTCCACCATTTTTTGTTGCGCGCAGAATAAAAAGGGGAAAATTGTGGCCACAGGCTCAGCAGCACCACCGGCAAAAGAATGATAGCGATCCACCGCAGATCATATTGCACGCCCATCAGGAAAGAAGGGATCAGATCACTGAAAGAAAGACCCCTCGGCTTAAAAGCAAAATAAGTTGCCACCCTGAACAAAGTAAAGATCAGGAAGAAAATAATGAACAAATTGACTACCCAAAGAATGGTCTTGGGTACTTTATAGCGCTTAAGCATGGGGGAATGCAAAGCAAGAAAATTTATACGAGATTCACAAGGAAGAGATGACGAGCGGAGCTGGGGGCATTACCACAAGCGGCAGCATCCATTTTTTAGGTACATTTGGGCTTATGTTTCTACTCGCTTCCACTATTTGGGAAAAGGTCGAAAAACTGGACCAGTGGCTGTTCATCCAGATCAACAGCCATTTCACCAATCCCTTTTTTGATGCTGTGATGCCGTTCATGCGAGAAGCCATGAACTGGATACCGCTTTATTTATTCCTGATCGTGTTTGCCCTGCTCAATTTCAGGGCGAAAGGCGCCTGGTGGATACTTTTTTTCATCATCACTGTTGCCCTCACCGATATGATCGGCAATTACGGGTTCAAACATAATTTCCAGCGCATCCGTCCCTGTGGCGACCCGGATTTCTTTATGCATGTCCGTTTGCTGGTCGACCATTGCTCCACCGGCTTCAGTTTTACGTCAAACCATGCAGCCAACCATTTTGGCATAGGCACTTTTTTCTATATCACTACCAGGCCATTACTTAAAAAATGGGCAGTGACCGGATGGGTTTGGGCAGGCCTGATCTCCTACGCACAAGTGTACGTTGGCGTTCATTATCCGCTCGATATTCTCGGCGGGGCCTTACTGGGTCTGCTTACCGGCACGCTGACGGGATACCTCTTCAATAACCGCTACGGATTCGCTATCTTCGATACCCAACCAACGATATCCTCTTAATGGAATTATTCATATTAGCAGGGTTGATCCTGCTAAACGGGCTTTTTTCAATGGCTGAAATTGCCTTGGTTTCTGCAAGGAAATCCAGGCTGGAAGCACAGGCAAATAAAGGAGATAAAAACGCCAGGGAAGCACTTAACTTGGCCAACAAACCGGAAACCTTTCTTTCTACCGTACAAATGGGCATTACCGTGATCGGTATCCTCACCGGTATTTATTCCGGTGAAAAGATCACGGACGATTTTGCCGCCTATTTGAAGCAATGGCCGGCAATCGCTTCGTATAGTTATGGCCTTGCTACGGCTATCGTGGTAATTATTGTTACTTATTTCTCGATCATTTTTGGAGAGCTGGTACCCAAGCGCCTGGGTCTTTCCAAACCTGAACGCATTGCCAAAGTGGTGGCCAGGCCGATGCGCACCCTCAGCGTTGTTACCCATCCTTTTATATGGCTGCTCAGCAAATCAAGCAACCTCATTATAAAAATATTCAGCCTTAAACCCGCAGATAACCAACTGACGGAAGAAGAGATCAAAGCGATCATCAATGAAGGCACCGAACAGGGCACGATCGAAGAAACAGAACAGGAGATCATCGAACGTGTATTTCATCTCAGCGACCGTAATATCACTTCACTGATGACCCACCGCAGTGATATCATCTGGTTCAACCTGGACGATACAGAAGAAATGATCAAAGAAAAGATTACCAGCGAACCGCATTCCATTTATCCGATCTGCGATGGTGAAATAGATAATATCAAAGGCGTGGTTTCCATTAAGGACCTGTATGTAAGCCCCGACAACAGGCCTTTTAAAGAACTGATGCAGCCGGCACTTTTCGTTCCGGAAAACAATACTGCTTTCCAGGTGATGGAAAAGTTCAAACAATCACAATTGCATTCCTGCTTTATTGTGGACGAATACGGTACCATACTGGGCATGATCACGCTGAATGATATTCTCGAAGCTATTATCGGTGATATGCCCCAACCCGATGTTCCCGATTACGAGATCATCGAAAGGGAAGACGGCACTTTCCTCGTAGATGCGCAGATACCTTTTTATGATTTCCTTACCCGCTTTGAAAAAGCTGATTGGATGAATGAAGGTGAGCAGGAATTTGATACGCTGGCAGGTTTTATACTGCATGAGTTGGAGCGCATTCCTCATGCCGGCGATAAACTGGAATGGAAGGGATTCACCCTTGAGATCGTTGATATGGACGGTCACAGGATCGATAAAGTGCTGGTGAAGTTGAGTAAGACTTTACGGCAGGAGATGGAAGATGAACAGTAATACGATGCCCATCTAAAAAGAGAGTGTGAGCTCTTTGGCCGGATAATCCACCTTCCCGCTTTTGCGCACTCCCCCTATCGTTACATGCATTACACCGATCTGGTCGTTGAATAAGTCGTACATCAACGTGTTGGTGATGGTGATATTTTTAATGCTTTTAATGTTATCGATCTGGAAATAGCTGTATACGACATCCTGATCTTTTTCGAAACCGAGGGCCGTGTAGCTGAGTGGCTGGCCATCGGCTTGTATAGATAGATGTTTATGTATGTAATCATTTACTATTTTCTCCATTTGGGCCTTGTCGGGCGGATTGGTCAGATCTACTTTCGTTCTGTAGTTCTGTGCCAGCACTTTTTCAAAGTCGTCGGTGAAAAGTTTACAACTGATTTCCAGTGTTTTCTCGGCTGCATTATGATTGATCTCTGTGACGCTTACATGAATAGGATGCAGGCCGGCAACGGAAAACCGGGCCATACCGGTAGGGGTGTACACTGAGCCGGCAAACAGACCGGTGCATAAAAGAAGAAACCACTTATTGAGCCATAGCGCCATGGGTATACTTTTTTTTGATCATTACAAAAGTCTGGCTTATTTTGAAACTTTCAATACAGACGGAAAAATAGAAGGGAAGGTTGGTAGCACAGCTTCCTCGGCACAATCACATGCAAGATTTTGGATTTTATTTCGGCCTGGGCTGGGAACATATTATAAGTCTCGACGCCCTGGACCATCAATTATTCATTGCTGCACTGGCAGCTATCTACCTGCTGAAAGACTGGAAGCAGGTATTGATCCTGGTGACCGCGTTCACTATTGGCCATTCACTTACCCTTGCCCTGAGTGTACTCGACATAATAAGGTTCAACAGCAATTGGGTTGAATTCCTGATCCCCTGCACGATTGTAATAACCGCCATAACAAACCTTTTCCAAAAGAAATTCACTCCACGATCTATCCGGATCAACTATTTTATAGCGTTGTTCTTTGGGCTGGTCCACGGAATGGGATTCGCCAACTCCATACGGGTCATGCTCGCCAGGGACCAACATCTTGCTCCGGGTTTACTGGGTTTTAACCTTGGACTGGAAGCAGGCCAGATCGTAGTGGTCCTGCTGATATTATTTGTATCGCATTTTATAGTGAATGGTCTTCACATCAACCGCCGTGAATGGGTGATCTTTTTATCCGCAGCCGTATTCAGTCTCGCATTGAAAATGGCGCTGGAAAGAATGGGATCGTTATAGAAATTTAAAACAAAGTCAACATGAAAAAAATCATTTTTGCCGGGTGGACCCTCGTGATCGCTGTAGCAGTCCATGCACAGAACATCAAGAACAACCCTGGCAGCAACCATGGTAACAGTTTTGAACAATTGGGCACCATCATGCCTACACCTAACGAGTACCGCACCGCGAGTGGTGCTCCGGGGCCGAAGTACTGGCAGCAGCGTTGCGATTATGATATAAAATGCAAGCTGGATGAAAAGGCTTTGTTATTGACCGGAAGCGAGACGGTCACCTACTACAACAATTCGCCCAATACCCTCACCTACCTCTGGCTGCAGATGGATGAGAACCAGCACAGCAGTCAGAACAATGCGAATTACCAGACCAGCAATCCGATGTCTTCACAAGTCAGCACCACGCTGATAGACCGTATGGACGAGGCCAAAAAAGATAATGGCTATGGTTTCAATGTCGTCAAGCTTACCGATGCCGCAGGCAAGCCATTAAAATATACAGTGAATAAGACCATGATGCGGGTAGAGCTTCCCAAAGACCTGACCTCCGGGCAACAATTCGTGTTCAAACTCGATTGGAATTACAAGATCTCCGACCGCATGGGCCGTGGTGGCCGCGGTGGTTATGAATACTTCCCTGAAGAAGACAACTATCTTTTCACAATGGCCCAATGGTATCCACGCCTCTGTGTATATAGCGATTTCCAGGGCTGGCAGAATCATCAGTTCACCGGCCGTGGAGAGTTCGCATTGACCTTTGGTAATTTCAAAGTACAGATGACCGTACCAGCCGACCATGTAGTGGGCGCAACAGGTGAATGCACCAACTACAACACAAATCTCAGCCCGGCACAATTGGCCCGCTGGAAAAAAGCACAGACCAGCACTGAGCCAGTTGAGATCGTTACACTCGATGAAGCAAAAAATGCCGAAAAGAATAAAAGCATGGCAACGAAGACATGGACCTTCAAAGCAGACAGTGTCAGGGATTTCGCCTGGACCAGCAGCCGTAAGTTTGTTTGGGATGCCATGCCAGTTACGGTAGAAGGCAAGAAGATCATGTGCATGAGCTTTTATGGAAAAGAAGCGTATGGCCTGTATCGTCCTTTTTCCACGAAAGTAGTAGCGCATACCATCAAGACTTATTCTGATTTCACCATCCCTTATCCTTATCCCGTTGCACAAAGCGTGGAAGCAGCAAATGGTATGGAGTATCCCATGATCTGTTTTAACTATGGACGAACAGAAAAAGACGGCACTTATGCAGAAGCTACCAAGTATGGAATGCTTGGCGTGGTAATACATGAAGTGGGGCATAACTTTTTTCCCATGATCATCAACAGCGATGAACGCCAATGGAGCTGGATGGACGAAGGATTGAATTCATTTGTTGAATACCTGACAGAAGAGTTATGGGATAATAAATTCCCGGTCAGGGGAAAAGGCCCTGCTTATGCTATCGTTGATTATATGAAGCTGCCAAAAGATCAACTGGAACCCATCATGAGCAATTCGGAAAACATTGTTGGTTTTGGCCCTAATGCTTATACGAAGCCGGCTACCGGCCTGAACATTCTGCGCGAAACCATCATGGGCCGTGAGCTGTTTGATTATGCATTCAAACAATACACCCGGCGTTGGGCCTTCAAACATCCCGAACCGGCCGATTTCTTTCGTACAATGGAAGATGCCAGCGGTGAAGACCTTGACTGGTTCTGGCGCGGATGGTTCTATGGAACTGACCCCTGCGATATTTCGCTCGATTCCGTAAAACATGCAGTGCCTGACCTTGCAGCATTTCCAGCAGGATTGGACGACAGGGATACCACGCGCAGGATTGAAGGACCTATGCTAACCCGATACGATGATATTTCCAAGATCAGGAACAGGGAAAATAAAAACATTTCCTTTCAAACAGATAAAGACACAACATTGCGCGATTTCTACTGGCGCTATGCAAGAGGAGAAGAGCCGTATGATTCTTCCAACATAACGTACCGGGTCATGTCCAATAAAGGTACTCCGTTGGAAGGAGAGGAAAAGAGCGCCTATGGGAACCGTCATATGTATGAACTCAGTTTCAGCAATAAAGGCGGTCTTGTTATGCCCATTATCATTGAATGGACATATAAAGACGGTACAAAGGAAATAGAACGGATCCCGGCTCAGGTTTGGCGCCTTAATGAAAAGAAGGTGGTCAAAACTTTTATCAAAACAAAAGAAGTAGCCTCGATTCAACTCGATCCGCTCAGGGAAACGGCTGATATCGACCCCAGCAATAATAGCTGGAACAAACCATTGGAGCCTTCCAGGTTCACCATCTTTAAACAAAAACAAGCGACACTGAGAGCCGCCACTCCTGCACCAAACCCAATGCAGAAAGCGAATGAGAAAAAAGGATTCTAAGGCTAAGAATTAAAAAAGGAAAAAGCCTGATGGGTAGAAATGACTTCACCTATCAGGCTTTTTTCCTTTTTTCCTCTTTGTCTTTTAGTCTCCTGGCCTCTTTCAGTTTTTGTGACAACGCCCATTCTACCTGGCCGTTCACACTGCGGAATTCATCCGCAGCCCATTTTTCCAGGGCTTTGTATATTTCATTATCAATACGGATGATAAAACTTTTCTTGGGACTGCTCACTGGTTTCAGTTTAGCTGAAAGGATTTATTGATACAAGCTGCCCGTATTCAACACCGGGGTAGCGGCTTTTTCACCGCAAAGCACTACCATCAGGTTGCTCACCATGGCCGCTTTCTTTTCATCGTCCAGTTGCACGATCTGTTTATGTGCCAGCATATCAAGTGCCATTTCCACCATGCCCACAGCACCTTCCACGATCTTGGTGCGCGCCGCAACAATAGCAGTGGCCTGTTGCCTTTGCAGCATAGCGCCGGCAATTTCAGGAGCATAAGCCAGGTGGCTGATCCTCGCTTCAAGTATCACGATACCTGCAGGCGAAAGACGTTCCAACAATTCCTTTTCCAGTATCTCGTTCACTTTCGAACCACCTTCACGCAAGGTGATCGCAGCCGTTTCATCTTCCAGGTTATCATAAGGGAAGCTGTTTGCAAGATGGCGTACAGCCGCTTCACTCTGGGTCTTTACATATTCAGCATAGTTCTTTACATCATATGCTGCTTTGTAAGTATCCCCAACCTGCCATACGATCACCGCCCCGATCTCAATGGGATTGCCCATCTTGTCGTTTACTTTCAGCGTTTGCCCCTGCAGGTTATCGGCCCGCAGACTGACCTTTAAAGTGGAATACAAAGGATTTACGAAGAACAGACCGTTCTCTTTCACTGTTCCCACATATTTTCCAAAGAAGTTAAGCACGCGGGAATGATTCGGATACACGATCATTAATCCTTTCAGCATGAATATCGAAGCAATAAAAGAGACCAGCATGGCTATCACATATAAGGTGCCGCCATCATTGATCTGCGTGGCAAATAAGATACCGCCTACAAGCAACACAAGGGCCAACAGCAGGGCCAGGTAGCCAGACATGGGTTTTACTATCTTTTCCATAAGCAATATTTAATGATATCAATTTGATATCAAAAATATATAATTTTTTTCACCCTGCAAAGAAAAAGTCTTTGTGCTCCTTGTGCCTTTGTGGGATAATAACCCACAAAGGCACAAGGAGCACAAAGACTTTAAAAAAATATGAAACAATAAATTGAAAGCAACCAGTGAAAACGGTTGAAAACTATTAGTCCTTACTGTCCCGTTCTTCCATCCCTGACCTTTATCTTCTTCCCTTTGTTCTTCTTTTCGTATTCAAGGATGGCCTGCGGTTTGGTCACTTCTTTTTTATCAGTGTCTGCATTGGCTGTTGCTTTTGCTTTCCTGCCTGCAGGGTCGATAGGTTTCAATTCATCATCTCCCTCTTTCGGAATTCCTTCTCCTGTTTTGATCTTGTCCATCCACCAGTCCTCGGTTTTTACAATAGTGCCCCATTCAGGATCATAATAGGTCCAGGTGCCATGGCGTACGGTTGATCCTTCCACTTTCACCACTACCCTGTCCACTACTTTACTCGGATCATTGGGATCCCTTACATCTACTGTATCGAAGGTCTTCCCGGGTTCTATCGCCCGCCAGGTCTCTTCCCGCAACAAGCCACCCGTTCTTGTATAATACCGGCTTTTACCATCCAGGCTGCCCCAGCGGTAATTCTCTTCTGCTATCTTATCACCCATCAGCGAAAAGCGCACCCATTTCTCCACTTTTTTATCATCTACAAAATACCCCTGCTCGTCATAGCCCGGCTCGCCGCGCAATGCATCCATATGCACTACCCAGGGACCCTGCTTTTTACCATTCATGTCCACCCTGTTCAGCGTATCGCCCCGTACGCCGATGATAAAGCTTTTCCACTGGGCAAAACTGCTGGTGCTGATGAAAAAGGAAAGAAATAATAACCATTTCATATCAGATACATTTAACCATTGCGGGAACTTAGTTATTAACGAAAAATCCCTGCCTGGAGTATGTCTCAAATATCGGGCCTGCGCCCCTGTTATTTTTTGCCAGATAAGGAAAGCAGGTACTGTAGTGCCAGTTCGTATCCCTTCATTCCCAGGCCGATAATGCTACCGTCGGCCTTAGCCGATACATGGGATATTTTCCTGAACTCTTCCCGGGCATGCACATTGGAGATATGCACTTCCACCACCGGTGCTTTGATAGAGGCAATAGCATCACCTATCGCAACAGATGTATGCGTGTAACCGCCAGGATTAAAAATGATGCCATCGCTGTCAAATCCTACCCGCTGCAGTTCATTGATCAGTTCTCCTTCCACATTGCTTTGATAATAAGTGAAAGATACCTGGCCATACTGCTGCTGAAGCGAAGCATAGAACTCCTCGAACGACTGATTGCCATAAATGCCCGGTTCCCGCTTGCCCAGCAGGTTGAGATTAGGCCCGTTGATGATAGCGATCTTCATGCCCCGAATATAATTCAAATAAAAATGCTTTACTGAAAGCTGACCGGTATCGTTTTCACCAGTATGCTGTCCTGGTAAAAATTGGCCCTTCTTACGTTCCCTGCTTTAGGAACAGTAGCCAGTGCCAGAGCAGTGGAAGTATAGCTCTGCTCACTGCCTTTCTTTACATTATAATAAACGTTGAGGTCCTTACCACCTATTGTAGCCCTGTCAAAGCTGATCTCCTGTTGCTGCGAAGAAGTTTTACCCATTACCGCCACAACCATCTGTCCGCTGAAATCAGGCTTTGTGATAGAATTGTTCATGGTGGCTGCCACTCCGAATGTCTGATCAAAATCAGCCTGGCTCACCGATACTTTATAATTATACTCATCAGGCAGGGCAACTGTGTTCTTTACAAAATAATTGCTCAATGGCACCAGTCCGATCCTTGAAGCGTTGGCAGCACGATTGGTGGAACAGGCACTTAACAGCACAATGCTGCATAAGATAAGGAGGTAGTTACGCATATAAAATGAATGATTAGGATTTCCTGATCAAATCAATGAACTGATCAAACAAATACCTGCTGTCGTGCGGGCCCGGTGTGCTTTCGGGGTGATATTGCACAGAGAAGGCCGGTTTGCCTTTCACTCTTATTCCTTCAATGGAATGATCATTCAGGTTTACATGGGTCACTTCAATATGGCTTGATTTTTTTATAGCTTCAGGGTCCACGCCAAAGCCATGGTTCTGTGTAGTGATCTCCGACCTGCCGGTTACCAGGTTCTTCACCGGATGGTTCAATCCCCGGTGGCCATGGTGCATTTTGAAAGTAGGGATATCATTGGCCAGTGCCAGCAACTGATGCCCGAGGCAAATACCAAATACAGGCTTATCTTCTTTCAGTATTTCTTTCATGGTAGCGATCGCATAGTCCATTGCAGAAGGATCGCCAGGGCCATTGGAAATGAAATAACCGTCAGGATTGAATTGCTTTACTTCTTCCAGTTTGGTTTTGGCAGGGAATACTTTTACATAAGCGCCCCTGTCCACCATGCAATGCAGGATATGTCTTTTCACTCCATAATCCATTACAGCAATCCTTACATCTGCATTCTTATCTCCCATTTCATACGCTTCTTTGGTGCTCACATGCGATGCCAGTTCCAGTCCATCCATGTTCGGCACTTCAGCCAGTTTCTTTTTCAGCGTTTCCACATCGGTGATCTCAGAAGAGATGATGCAGTTCATGGCGCCTTTGGTGCGGATATGGGCCACCAGCGCACGCGTGTCCACGCCTTCGATAGAAACGATATTATTGGCTTTGAGATAATCTTCCATCGATCCTTTGGCTAGCTTGCGGGAATAGGTTTCTTCCAGGTTGCGGCCGATCAGCCCTCTGATCTTTACATTGTCTGATTCCACGTCTTCATCCTTCACTCCATAATTACCCACATGCACCGTGTTCATGATCAGTATTTGTCCGTAATAGCTGGGATCAGTGAACACTTCCTGGTAGCCGGTCATACCGGTATTGAAACAGATCTCGCCGGTAGTGGTGCCGATAGCGCCAAATGCTTTACCATGGGCCACCGTTCCGTCGGCCAGTACTAAGATTGCGGGTAATTGTTTTGCTGACATTAATATAGAGGGGGTTACCTGTTAAACAAATCGCGCAAAGGTACGGACGAAATAGTTTCACTGGCCGGAAAATATTCACAATTTCAAAGTCAGGATTTAAAAATAAAAAGTAAAAAGCCTGCCCCAAACACCAAGGACTCTCTCGGGTTTTTGTTTTTTACTTTTGATTTTTGACTTTTGAATTGCCTATTTCACACCAGGCCCTTTACGGTGTTTATACTTTTCCCTGATCACATCCTGCACATTCACATTATGTATCTTGCTTTCCAGCCAGGATATCACGTCCAGATAGGCAAATGCCCTGGTTTCCAGCGGATTACCCTCATATTTCTTCAACTTGGTCAACAATTTCTGAAATTCGGGTTTCAATGCATGCGCCCCCACTCTGAAAGAGCGTCTCAAAAACGCAAACATCTCTTCTTCCACCTTGCTCAGGTTTTCCATTTTCGCCATATAGCGGTACACTGATTTGATCAGGTATTCCAGCAGATCAAAATTGCCCAGCTCATAATGCGCGATCAGGTGCAGCAGGCGTGAATAACATTGCAGGTCGGTGCGCAGATCTGCTTTCTGGTTGATGATCCGGTTGAGATAATCGATCGCCTTTTCATTATCACCGCTGCCAAAATACAGGCAGGCGATCTTATAATAAAATACCAGCACGCGGTGTATATCGAGATAGATACCGTATTCCTTCAACATGCCTTCCAGGTGCGGCACCATCTTCAGCCCTTTCTCAAATGTACCTTGCAAAAAATACAGGTTGATCCTTGCCGTATAGAGATACTGGTAAGTGAGAATAAGATTATTGTCGTTATGCGTTACCAGCTTGTGCCGGGCAAACTGTTCAAATTGCTTGATGGTCTCTGCCAGCCTTTTATGGTTCAGCAGGTCAAAATGTGCACCCATCAGGTTGTGCATGCCCTTGATATAGTTGGCAGCTTCCACCGGCAGCATTTCAGGATAATGTTCAAACAGGTCAACCCATTTCTGCGAATAGCGATAGTACTGCAGAAAATCCAGCCTGATAAATGCATACCAGCAATAGCTCTGGTACAGGTATAATTTTTCATAAAATCCCTGCGCCCTCAAAGCAGCGTCCACCGGCAAATGCGCCTGAAAGAACATGTGGATGCTGTGCATGTCCTTTTCATTCCGTGCATGTCCGTGTTGAATATACCAGCTATACAATTGCAGGGCGAGATTGGAGAGGCGGTTTACCAGCACCAGTGCGTCTGTTACTTCATCAGATTCCTGGCTAAGCTGGTCAGCACGGTCGCGCATGCTGCGCGTGATATAAAGGGTTTCTATTTTCTTCTCAAAAAACAATACCTGCTCCAGGTAGGTGATCTGGTGATGCTGCTTTGCAAGGTCTTTCAGGTGCTTCAGCACTTTCAGGCTTTGCAGGTAAAGGCCTTTATTAAATAGGATCCGGGCCTGGTCCATCAGCTCATGTAGCTGAATATCAATGTTATTTTCATCTTTTATGATGCGGAGGCTGGAAAGTATCTGCTTATAAAGCGCTGCTTTGATATTGGAAAGCTGGGCTTTGCTGATGGATTTATTTTTCTTAAGGAGGTGATTTTCATCGTATTCCGTCATTTTATCAAGGGCATCAAATAGCTGTATGGTCTTCAGGGTGTCGCTGGAGGAATTTCTTTTTACATATAGCTTGAAATTCCGCTTTTCCGACTTTTCAAGCGATTTTACCAGTTGAAATAAAGCGTCTGTTGAGCGGTTGGGCATCGTAATTTGAATATTTTAGAATCCTCTGCTGGCAAGGGTTTCAGCCGATTTCTCTCTTTTTAAGCAATGTAAAACCCTGGCAATTTTGGTTTTAGCCGGCCGCATTACGGTAATAATTTAGTTGACCGCTGGCTATTTTTTAAGGATCAGGGAATACAAAAATAAGCCGTGGGAAATTTTTAATCACACCAATATATCAATTAATTATGGCTGAAGGAAAAATCTACATCTTTGATACCACTCTCCGGGATGGCGAGCAGGTGCCTGGTTGCAAACTCAATACCAAAGAAAAGATACAGTTGGCCCTTGCATTGGAAGAGCTCGGAGTTGATATAATTGAGGCCGGCTTTCCCATCTCTTCTCCTGGCGATTTTGAATCGGTACAGGAAATCGCAAAAGTGATGAAAGAGACCACTGTTTGCGGTCTTAGCCGGGCTGTGTATAAAGATATAGAAACGGCTGCCGCGGCGCTGAAGCCTGCCAAACGCCCGCGCATCCACACAGGTATCGGCACTTCCGATTATCACATCAAGTCCAAATTCAATTCCACCCGCGAAGACATCCTCGAACGCGCTGTCCAGTGTGTGAAATGGGCAAAGAATTTTGTGGATGACGTGGAGTTTTATGCAGAAGATGCAGGCCGCACAGAAAATGAATACCTGGCCCGCGTGATAGAAGCCGTGATCAAAGCCGGCGCCACTGTAGTGAACATCCCCGATACCACCGGTTATTGCCTGCCTCACCAGTACGGTGAAAAGATTGCTTACCTGATCAATAATGTTCCCAATATTGATAAAGCTATTATCAGTTGCCATTGCCATAATGATCTTGGACTGGCCACTGCCAATTCTATTTCCGGCGTGATCAATGGTGCCCGCCAGATCGAGTGCACCATCAATGGTTTGGGTGAAAGAGCCGGCAACACTTCCCTTGAAGAAGTGGTAATGATATTAAAACAGCACCAGCAAACACTGGGTTACCATACAAACATCAAAACACAACAACTGAACCCGCTCAGCCGCCTTGTTGCAGACACCATGCGCATGCCGGTACAGGCAAATAAAGCGATCGTTGGCGCCAATGCCTTCTCCCACTCTTCCGGCATTCACCAGGACGGGTTCCTGAAAAATGCACAGACCTATGAGATCATCGCTCCTGAAGAAGTAGGTGCTGATGGTTCACGCATTGTGCTCACTGCTCGTAGTGGCCGCTCTGCCCTGGCGCATCGCTTCCAGAAACTGGGACATCAGTTCAACCGCAATGATATTGATGTATTATATGTTGAATTCCTGAAAGTGGCCGACCGCAAAAAAGAAGTGGAAGATGCAGATTTGCATGAAATGGCCAAAGCTTATGAAACAACAACCGTTACAGCAAATTAATTAGCGTCATTCGCATCAATCCGCGTCATTCGCGTTTATTAAATTATATGGCAAAAACATTATTCGAAAAGATCTGGGAGAAACACATCGTCAAAACCATTGAAGATGGCCCTTCTGTTTTATACATAGACAAACATTTTATTCACGAAGTAACCAGCCCACAGGCTTTCAATGGCCTGAATAAACGGGGCATCAAAGTTTTCCGCCCGCAGCAGGTAGTAGCTACGGCAGATCACAATGTGCCTACGCTGAACCAGCATCTTCCTATCAAAGAAGAACTATCCCGCCTGCAGGTGGAAGCATTGAAAAAAAACTGCGCAGAACATGGCATCGAATTATATGGCCTTGGACATCCGTTCCAGGGCATTGTGCATGTAATAGGGCCTGAGCTCGGCATCACACAACCCGGCATGACCATCGTTTGCGGCGACAGCCACACATCCACGCACGGTGCATTCGGCAGTATCGCCTTTGGCATTGGCACCAGCGAAGTAGAAATGGTGATGGCAACACAATGCCTGATGCAAAGCCGTCCCAAACTGATGCGCATTAATGTGGAAGGAAAACTGAACGACGGTGTGGTAAGCAAAGACATCGTACTCTATATCCTTTCTAAAATATCTGCCAGCGGCGCTACGGGTTTTGCTGTTGAATTCGCCGGATCAGCCATCCGCTCACTTTCCATGGAAGCGCGTATGACCATCTGCAATATGAGCATTGAAATGGGTGCCCGCTGTGGTATGATCGCTCCTGATGATATCACGTTCGATTATATCAAGGGAAGAAAATTCGCGCCCGAAGGAAAAGAATGGGAAGAAAAACTGGCTTACTGGAAAACATTGTATACTGATAAAGACGCCGTGTTCGACAAGGAAGTGCATATCGATGCAGCCGATATCGAACCCATGATCACCTATGGCACCAATCCAGGTATGGGCGTTGGCGTAACAGGTCATGTTCCATCACTTACAGAAATAGATGAAAAGGAAAAACCTTCTTTCGAAAAATCTTTGGCCTATATGGGCCTTCAGCCCGGAGCAGGCATTAAAGGAAAGAAAGTGGATTATGTATTTATCGGCAGTTGTACCAATTCCCGCATCGAAGACCTGCGCATGGTAGCTTCTTTTGTAAAAGGAAAACACAAAGCAAGCGATGTGGAAGTATGGATCGTTCCGGGAAGCAAGCAGGTAGAGAAACAAGCCATAGAAGAAGGTATCGACAAAATATTTGAAGAAGCCGGCTTCCTGCTCCGCCAGCCAGGTTGCAGCGCCTGCCTTGGTATGAATGAAGATAAAATTCCCGCAGGCAAATATTGCATCTCCACTTCCAACCGGAACTTTGAAGGAAGGCAGGGCCCCAATGCAAGAACTTTCCTGGCAAGCCCGTTAACAGCGGCCCTGGCCGCTATCACCGGAGAGGTAGGCGACGTACGCGAACATATCGCACGAATCAGCGCCAATTAATACGAATGACGCGAATTGAAAATGTTTTAATTAGTAAACAATGAGCAAACAGATCAACACAATAAACTCTACCGCAGTGCCACTGAACATGGAAAATGTGGACACCGACCAGATCATTCCTGCACGCTTCCTGAAAGCAACCAGCCGGGATGGTTTTGGAAAAAATCTTTTCCGCGACTGGCGTTATGAGCAGGATGATGAGAACCGCCCGAAAAAAGATTTTGTATTGAACAACCCCACCTATAAAGGAAGCATACTGGTAGCTGCAAAGAATTTCGGTTGCGGCTCCAGCCGTGAACATGCTGCATGGGCTATTAAAGATGCAGGATTTGATGTGGTGGTAAGCAGCTTCTTTGCTGATATTTTCAAGAATAATTCACTGAACAATTTCCTGCTTCCTGTTACCGTATCAGAAGGATTTCTTCAAAAGATATTCGCTGCAATAGAAAAAGATCCTGCCACCACGCTGGAAGTAAACCTGCCGGAGCAATTCATCCGGATCAACTCAACCGGTGAACAGGAATCTTTCGACATCAACAGCTATAAAAAAACCTGCCTGCTGAATGGCTATGACGATATTGATTATTTATTAAGCATGCGGACAGAGATCGAACAATTTGAAAATCCAGTACACTAAAGTATACTACCATGAACAAAAACATTGCAGTCATTGAAGGAGACGGGATCGGTCCCGAAGTAACCAAACAATCCATCCGCGTTTTGAACGCAGTGGCCGAAGCATTTGGCCATGAATTCAATTATACTTACTGCCTGATGGGCGCAGATGCCATTGACAAAACAGGCAATCCCCTCCCGGATGAAACGATCGAAGTTTGCCTTAACAGCGATGCGATCCTGTTTGGCGCCATCGGCCATCCTAAATATGATAACGATCCCACTGCCAAAGTGAGGCCTGAACAGGGATTATTGAAACTGCGTAAATCATTGCAGTTGTTTGCCAATATCCGCCCGGTAACAACTTATCCCGCACTTCAGCATCTTTCTCCGCTAAAAGCAAAGAACCTGGAGAATGTTGATTTCGTGATCTACCGTGAACTCACCGGCGGTATTTATTTCGGCAAGAAAGAGATCAGCGCAGATGGCAACCAGGCTTCTGATGATTGCGTGTATTCCGTAAATGAGATCGAGCGCATCGCACACCTGGCTTTCCAGGCAGCACAAAAAAGAAGAAAGAAACTGACACTGGTAGATAAAGCCAATGTACTGGAAACATCCAGGCTCTGGCGAAAAGTTGTAAAAGAGATCGCTGCCCAATACAGTGATGTGGAACTGGATTTTCTTTTTGTTGACAATGCTGCCATGCAGATCATTTTAAATCCCAAGCAATTTGATGTGGTGCTCACAGAAAATATGTTTGGTGATATCATCAGCGATGAAGCCAGCGTGATCAGCGGTTCATTGGGATTGCTTCCCTCTGCTTCCATCGGCAGTGGCTCTGCTTTGTTTGAACCGATCCATGGTTCTTATCCGCAGGCTGCAGGCAAAGACATCGCAAATCCATTGGGCTCCATCCTCTCTGCGGCCATGCTGCTCGATCATTTCGGGTTGACCGAAGAAGCAGGCCTGATAAGGGAAGCAGTGAACTGGACTTTACAGAATGGATTTGTGACCAAGGATATTGATCCGGTCAACTTCTATTTCACTTCCACTTTGGGAGAACTGATCAGTGATTATGTAAGTGGTAAAATACCCGGATCAGTGAAGCAGGAGAATATCGAAGCAAGAAAGTCGACCATTATATAAAGTTAAAATTCAAAAGACCTGTAATAGTCAGCAACTCCGGGCCTGTTAGTTTTTGAATTTTAAATTTTTACTTTTTAATTTTTTCAGAAAAGTTCTTTTTTTAAAGTGAGGGGTGTATATTTACACAATAGACACCCTTCATGTTGAACAACAGAATATATAACATCATCTCAGCGATTACCGTGATTATTATTGTGGTGGTGATTATTATTCCTGCGACGCCTGGAGGTGGATATTGTATGTAAAAATCGAAAAACGAAATACGAACCCGCCTCCACCGAGGCGGGTTTTTTTATACCTGTATCTAAAAAAACAATCATGGCTTCTTATTATAATGAACATACCGTGCTTTGGCTGAACGGAGAATTCGTAAAAGCTTCAGAAGCAAAAATAGATTTGTACAGCCAGTCGCTTCACTATGGTTATTCTGTGTTTGAAGGGATCCGCTCCTACAGGAATATCCACGGCGAAACAAAGATCTTCAAAGCAAAGGAACATTATGAACGGCTGGAGCAATCAGCCCGTTTGATGAACATGCCTTATAAATGGTCTGTAGAAGAATTGACGGCAGCCAATTACGAGGTATTGAAAAGAAACAATTTACAGGATGCTTATATCCGCCCGGTAGTGTATGCTCCTGCCAACATGAGCTTTGCAAAAAACAACGAATCCTTTATCACCATACAGGCCTGGGAAATGCAGCCATTTCTCGGAGACAAATTGTTGCGGATAAAAACATCCTCCTACCAACGTCCCAATCCCAAGGGTTTTAATATACAGGCTAAAGCAGGAGGGCATTATGTGAACTCCATTCTCGCAAGCCAGGAAGCAAAAGCAGCAGGTTATGATGAAGCATTGCTTACCGACCTGAATGGCTATGTGGCAGAAGGCCCCGGAGCAAATGTGTTTTATGAAAAAGATGGTTGCCTCTTCACTCCTTCTCTTGGCAATATCTTACCAGGCATTACCCGCGCAACCGTGTTGGAACTATGCAAAGAACTGGACATTCCCGTTAAAGAAATACTTTTTTCACTGGATGAAATGAAAGAAGCCGATGCAGCTTTCTTCTGTGGCACAGCCGCCGAAGTGATCGGATGGGAAAGCCTTGACGATATAAAATTCAAAAAAGACTGGAACAGTTCATTAAGCAAACAGCTACAAACCGCTTACAAAGAACGCGTGACAGAAAAACCGCTCACCAAACAAAAACAAAAAAGCCCCAGGGAAGTAATGGCTTGATCAAAGAACTATTCAACGATACATTGACGATACTATGGCAGAATTAAACAAATACTCGAAAGTATTAACACAGGATGCAACACAACCAGCCGCACAGGCCATGTACTATGCGATCGGTTTTAAAGAAGAAGATTTTCAGAAAGCACAGGTAGGCATCGTCAGCATGGGCTGGGACGGCAATCCCTGCAATATGCATTTGAACGACCTGTCTGACAATATCCGTAAAAGTGTGAACGACACAAAAGACCTGCTGGGTCTTCGTTTTTACACCATCGGTGTAAGTGATGGCATCAGCATGGGTACCGATGGCATGCGCTACAGTCTCGTTAGCCGCGACGTGATCGCTGACAGCATTGAGACCAATGCCGGCGCACAATATTATGATGCACTGATCACCGTGCCGGGCTGTGATAAGAACATGCCTGGCTCCATTATGGCAATGGGACGTTTGAACCGCCCTTCCATTATGCTGTATGGCGGCACCATCGCACCAGGCCATTACAAAGGAGAAGATCTGAACATTGTAAGCGCTTTTGAAGCGTTGGGACAAAAGATAGCAGGCAATCTGAGTGAGACCGATTTTAAAGGTATCGTACAACATGCCTGCCCCGGCGCCGGCGCCTGCGGCGGAATGTACACAGCCAATACCATGGCCAGCGCTATCGAGGCTTTGGGAATGAGCCTGCCCTATTCTTCTTCCAATCCCGCTTTAAGCGCCGACAAACAAAAAGAATGCGCAGCAGTAGGCAAAGCCATCAGACTGCTGTTGGAAAAAGATATCAAGCCGCGTGATATCATGACGCGCAAAGCATTTGAAAATGCGATCACGGTTGTAACAGTCTTAGGTGGCAGCACCAATGCCGTATTGCATCTTATCGCCATAGCCAAAAGTGTTGACGTAGCATTGACGCCAGACGATTTCCAGGCTATCAGCAACCGCGTGCCGGTGCTGGCTGATTTCAAACCCAGTGGTAAATACCTGATGCAGGACCTGCACCAGCATGGAGGCGTGCCTGCTGTAATGAAATATTTACTGAGCAAAGGTTTGCTGCATGGTGATTGCCTGACCGTAACAGGCAAAACTGTTGCAGAAAATTTAGCCGGCGCTCCTGATCTCGATTTTTCCAAACAACAGATCATTCAGCCACTGGAAGAACCATTGAAAGCAACGGGCCACTTACAGATCCTCTATGGCAATCTTGCAGAGAAAGGAAGTGTGGCAAAGATCAGCGGCAAGGAAGGTGAACGCTTTGAAGGAACAGCCCGGGTATTTGATGGTGAAAAGGACCTGATCGCAGGTATTTCCTCCGGTAAAGTGCATGCAGGTGATGTAGTGGTGATCCGCTATATCGGTCCGCGCGGCGCACCCGGCATGCCGGAAATGCTTAAACCAACCGGCGCTATCATTGGTGCAGGACTGGGAAAATCAGTGGCACTGATCACCGATGGAAGGTTCAGTGGTGGCACGCATGGATTTGTAGTGGGGCATATCACACCTGAAGCATTTGACGGCGGATTGATCGCATTGGTGGAAGACAATGACCTCATCGAGATCGATGCTGTTAAAAACACGATCACACTGAAAGTAAGTGAAGAAGAAATTGCCCGCAGAAGAGCTGCCTGGAAAAAACCAGCACTGAAAGCTACCAAGGGTGTTTTATATAAATATGCGATAAGCGTAAAAGATGCCAGCGAAGGCTGTGTAACGGATCAATGATCGCATCGCCGGTAATGGCACAAACAAATTATTGAAGAATACTCAAACAGTTTTATGGAAACATTGGAATTAAAGCAACAAGCGGACACCAAATCAAAAGCAAGGACAATTTCCGGCAGTGAAGCTGTGCTGGAAGCATTCCTGGCCGAAGGTGTGCACACTATTTTTGGTTATCCCGGCGGCGCTATCATGCCTATCTATGATGCTTTGTATGATTATAATGACAAGCTCAAACATATACTGGTGCGTCATGAGCAAGGTGCCATTCACGCTGCACAGGGCTATGCCCGCGCTTCAGGTGATGTGGGCGTGGTATTTGCGACCAGTGGCCCGGGCGCTACCAATCTCGTGACAGGCCTGGCAGATGCCATGATCGATTCCACTCCTGTAGTGTGTATCACCGGACAGGTGTTTGCGCATTTGCTGGGAACAGATGCTTTCCAGGAAACTGATGTGATCAATATTACCACACCTGTTACCAAATGGAACTTCCAGGTAACGGATGCTACAGAGATCCCTTCTGTGCTGGCCAAGGCATTTTATATCGCCAAAAGCGGAAGGCCCGGACCTGTATTGATCGATATTACCAAGAATGCCCAATTGCAGCAATTCGATTATGAAGGATATAAAAAATGTGAACATATCCGCAGCTATCGCCCCAAGCCGATCATCCGCAAGGAATATATTGCTGAAGCAGCCAAACTGATCAATGCTGCAGAAAAGCCCTTTGTGATCTTTGGCCAGGGCGTTATTCTTGGCAACGCAGAAAAAGAGTTTAAAAACTTCATTGAGAAATCCGGCATTCCTGCTGCATGGACCATCATGGGCATGAGCGCCCTCCCTACTGATCATCCACTGGGTGTAGGTATGCTGGGCATGCATGGCAACTACGGCCCTAATGTGCTCACCAATGAATGTGATGTACTGATCGCAGTAGGCATGCGTTTCGACGACCGCGTTACGGGCCGCCTCGACAAATATGCCAAGCAGGCAAAAGTCGTTCACCTCGATATCGACCCTGCAGAGATCGACAAGAATGTGAAAGCAACTGTTCCGGTTTGGGGAGATTGCAAGGAAACACTGCCGATGCTGACTGAACTGATCGAACAAAAAGTATATCCTTCCTGGATACAACGCTTCAAGGAGTTTCAGCAAAAAGAAGAAGATAAAGTGATCAAGGATGAACTGAACCCGACCGGAGATATTCTCACCATGGGTGAAGTGATCAAGGAATTGAATACGCTTACAAAAGGTGATGCCATCATTGTAACAGATGTGGGCCAGCACCAGATGGTAACCTGCCGCTATGCTAAATTCAATCATAGCAGAAGCAATATCACCAGCGGTGGCCTCGGCACCATGGGTTATGCTTTGCCTGCAGCGATCGGCGCAGCTTATGGTGATCCGAAAAGAAAAACAGTAGCCATCATCGGCGATGGTGGTTTTCAAATGACCTTACAGGAACTCGGCACCATCATGCAATTCAAACCGGATGTAAAGATCCTGATCCTGAACAACCAGTTCCTCGGCATGGTAAGGCAATGGCAACAACTCTTCCATGAAAAAAGATATTCTTTCGTGGATATTACGAGCCCTGATTTTGTGCAGGTGGCAAAAGGATTCGGCATTCCGGGAAAAAGCATTGCAAAACGTGAAGACCTGGTTGGCTCATTGAAAGAAATGCTGGATCATAAAGGAAGCTACTTACTGGAGATCATGGTAGGAAAAGAGAACAATGTGTTTCCGATGGTACCGCAGGGGCGTGGTGTGGCAGAGATTGTTCTTTCCCGTGAGGAGGTCTAATAAGCGCGAATGGTGCGAATAAGTTGGACAGCGGGAAGACTCAGTTAGTGGCACGAATGGTGCGAATGGTTTACAAAATTTGAAGTTGAAATTAAAATACTGAAAGAATATGCTTAAGCAGGAATATACAATAACGGTTTATACAGAGAACCAGATTGGTTTGCTGAACCGGATCGCGATTATTTTTTCCAGGCGGAAGATCAATGTAGAAAGTCTGAACACATCTCCTTCTGAAGTGGATAGTGTGCATCGTTTTACGATCGTGATCAATGAAACGGAGGATGTGGTTAGGAAGCTCTGCCGCCAGATAGAAAAACAGGTGGAAGTATTGAAAGCCTATTACAATACCAATGAAGAGATCGTGTGGCAGGAGCTGGCTTTGTATAAAGTGCCTACCGACATTATCGCAGCAGAAGTGAAAGTGGAGCGTTTGCTGCGGGAGCATGGTGCCAAAGCAGTAGTGATCCGTAAAGACTATACTGTTTTTGAAGTGGCAGGTCATCGCGAAGAAACGGACAACCTGATCAAAGTGCTGGAACCATTTGGGCTGATAGAATTTGTCAGGAGTGCACGGGTGGCTATCATTAAAGACAGTGAAGGCTTCCATGAAAAGCTGAAAGAATTTGAGTACAGGGAGCCGGGTGAAGATGCAGCAGAGAACGAGTATTTGAACGAGAATGAGAAGGTTTTTTCAATGTGATCAAACAATTGTACAGGATAATTAAATGCTAATAATTTTTAAACTTTTAAACAACAAATACAAATGGCAAAACTAAATTTCGGCGGCGTTGAGGAAAACGTTGTGACCCGTGAAGAATTTCCTTTAAGCAAAGCGCAGGAAGTTTTAAAGAATGAAACAATTGCAGTAATTGGTTATGGCGTACAGGGCCCCGGCCAGGCGCTGAACCAGAAAGACAATGGTATCAACGTGATCGTAGGTCAACGTAAAGATTCCAAAACCTGGGATAAAGCCGTACGTGATGGATTTGTACCCGGTGAAACGTTGTTTGAAATCGAAGAAGCCCTGCAAAAAGGCACTATCATCTGCTACCTGCTGAGCGATGCAGCGCAGATCGCTTTATGGCCAACCGTAAAAAAACATCTTACTCCTGGCAAAGCCCTCTATTTCTCCCATGGCTTTGGCATCACGTTCAATGAGCAAACCGGCATCGTTCCTCCCAAAGATGTGGACGTGTTCCTGGTTGCCCCCAAAGGCTCCGGTACTTCATTGAGAAGAATGTTCCTGCAAGGCCGTGGCCTGAACAGTTCCTATGCTATTTACCAGAACGCTACCGGCAAAGCATTTGATCGTGTAATAGCACTGGGCATTGCTGTAGGAAGCGGTTATCTTTTTGAAACAGATTTCAAGAAAGAAGTATACTCTGATCTTACCGGCGAAAGAGGAACATTGATGGGCGCTATCCAGGGCATTTTTGCTGCACAATACCAGGTATTGCGCGATAAAGGGCACACTCCCAGCGAAGCATTCAATGAAACAGTGGAAGAACTGACCCAATCACTGATGCCATTGGTTGCAGAGAATGGTATGGACTGGATGTATGCCAACTGCTCTACCACTGCACAACGTGGTGCACTTGACTGGTGGAAAAAATTCAGGGACGCAACCGCTCCTGTGTTCAAAGAACTGTATGAAAGCGTGGCAGCAGGTAAGGAATCACAACGTTCCATCGATTCCAATTCACAACCTGATTACCGCGAGAAACTGGATGCAGAGCTGAAAGAATTGCGCGAAAGCGAACTCTGGCAGGCTGGCAAAACAGTAAGAAGCCTGAGACCCGAAAACCAAAAAGCAGAAGAAACTGCACAGAATGATCCATCTACTAAAGATGTGTTCAGGCAGCAGGCGCTGAAAGCTGAATCTGTCGGCTAAACCAGCGATAAAGAAACAATAATATGGAAGGAGTTGTAGCACATACAAATTTGCATTTTACTGAGGCGGCAAACCGTTTGCACGGAGTGGTGAACCGGACGCCGCTTCAGTTGAATGCAAATCTTTCCCGCAAATACAACTGTAATGTGTATTTGAAAAGGGAAGACCTGCAGGTGGTGCGCAGTTATAAACTGCGTGGCGCCTATAACATGATGAAAAGCCTGCCGCAGGAAGAATTGCAGGCTGGCGTGGTTTGCGCAAGCGCAGGCAATCATGCGCAGGGTTTTGCATTCAGTTGCAAAAAGCTTGGCGTGAAAGGGGTGGTGTTCATGCCTATCATTACACCCAAACAGAAAGTGAACCAGACAAAAATGTTTGGTGAAAGCAATATCGAGATCAAACTCGTGGGCGACACTTTTGATGATTGCGCTTTTGCCGCCAAACAATACACCGAAGAAAACGGTATGACCTTTATCCCTCCTTTCGATGATCACCGCATCATTGAAGGGCAAGCCACTGTTGCCGTGGAAATACTGGAAGACCTGTCAAACATTGATTACATTTTTATTCCCATCGGCGGCGGCGGATTAAGCGCCGGTGTTGGATCTTATTTCAAGATATTCTCCCCCCAAACAAAAGTCATCGGGCTCGAACCCGAAGGCGCCCCCTCCATGCTGGCAGCATTGAGAGCTGGCAAACCTGTAACACTCGAACAGATCGAACGGTTTGTGGATGGCGCTGCAGTAAAAAGGGTCGGTGATCTTACTTATTCCATCTGCAAGGAAGTGCTGGATGATATGCGGCTGGTGCCCGAAGGAAAAATATGCACTACCATCCTGAAGCTGTATAATGAAGATGCCATTGTTGCCGAACCCGCCGGTGCTATGTCCATCGCGGCTTTGGATGAATTTGCAGAGCAGATCAAAGGCAAGAACGTTGTTTGCATTGTAAGCGGCAGCAACAATGATATTGACCGCATGCAGGAGATCAAAGAAAGAAGCCTGCAGTATGAAGGGCTGAAACATTATTTCCTGATCAGTTTTGCCCAAAGGCCCGGCGCATTGAAAGAATTTGTTACCAACGTGCTGGGGCCAACAGATGATATCACCCGCTTCGAATACATGCAAAAGACCAATAAAGAGAATGGCCCTGCCCTGGTCGGCATTGAATTACAGTCGAAAAAAGATTATGAATCCCTGATCCGTAACCTGGAGAATTACCATATCCGTTATACGGAACTGAACAAGAACGACACGCTTTTTGGATACCTGGTATAGAAATAACGATCAAACGATCGTTGTATAGGGTTAGGCGTAATGTATCGCAAAGAGCGCAACGTAGCGTACCTGGCGTATCCTTTGCGCCCTTTGCGATACTCTACGCCCAACATCCACAAACCCTCCCCCACTTTGTGGAAAATTATTAACAAATCCGGCCATTTATCTGCAAAATATTTATTATTTTACGACGATTCTTGCCATATTTTCAGACATTACTATACTTTTTTATTGTTTATCTAAAATTTAAATTGCTTTATGACGGGCAATAAGGGATTGTACAGCCCATCCTTCGAGCATGATGCCTGCGGGATCGGGTTTGTAGCGAATATCAAAGGAGGTAAATCACATCAGAACATTGCTGATGCACTCACCGTGTTGGAAAACATGGAACACCGCGGTGCCTGCGGTTGTGAGAACAATACAGGTGATGGCGCCGGCATCATGATACAGGTGCCTCATGAATTCTTCTTTGATGAATGCATTAAACTGGGCGTGCATCTTCCCTCTTATGGAAAGTATGGAGTAGGAATGCTTTTCTTTCCCAGGGAGATCAGGCTTCGTGAAGAATGCCGTGAGATCTTCAACCGCACTGCAGAAAAACTGGGACTGGAGATACTTGCTTACCGTAAAGTGCCGGTGAACACACATGATATTGGCCCGACAGCCCTGAGTGTTGAACCAGAAATTGAACAGGTATTCATTGCCTGCCCTGATCATATTTCCAATCCGGATGAGTTTGAACGAAAATTATTCATACTGCGCAATTATGCCAGTCATACCGTTCTCAACACCGTCAGAAAAGATGAGATCGGTTTTTATATCGCTTCCCTCTCTTACAAAACATTAGTGTATAAAGGTCAGCTCACCAGCGGCCAGGTCCGCCGCTATTTCACTGACCTCAGCAATAAAAGAATGGTAAGTGCTTTCGGACTGGTGCATTCCCGCTTTGCGACCAACACTTTTCCTTCCTGGAAACTGGCACAGCCATTCCGTTTTATTGCGCACAATGGTGAGATCAATACGTTGCAGGGAAATTTGAACTGGCTGAAGACAAGCGAAAAGAATTTTACTTCTCCTTATTTCTCCAAGGAAGAAATGGAAATGCTGTTGCCGGTTGTGACCAACGGACAATCAGACAGCGCCTGCCTCGATAATATTATAGAGCTGCTTACCATGACCGGCCGTTCCCTGCCGCACGTAATGATGATGCTGATACCCGAAGCATGGGATGGCAATGAACAAATGGACCCTCTGAAAAAAGCGTTCTATGAATTCCACTCTGCTTTTATGGAACCATGGGACGGGCCGGCTTCCATATCCTTCACTGATGGAAAGATCATCGGTGCCACGCTCGACAGGAATGGCCTTCGCCCTTCCCGCTACTGTGTTACCGCAGATGATCGCGTGATCATGGCTTCTGAAACCGGCGTGCTGCCTGTTCATCCTTCTTTGATAAAAGAAAAAGGAAGGCTGCAACCCGGTAAGATGTTCGTGGTAGATATGGAACAGGGCAAGATCATCAGTGATGAAGAACTGAAAAAGAATATCTGTTCACAAAAACCTTATGCCGAATGGCTGAACAAATACAAGATCCGGCTGGAAGAATTGCCTGAGCCCCGTATCATGTTCACCCACCTGGAACACGAACAGATCTTTAAATACCAGAAAGCATTTGGCTACAGCACAGAAGACCTGGACAATATCATTGCTCCAATGGCACTGGACGGAAAAGAGCCGATTGGTTCCATGGGCTCCGATACTCCGCTGGCCGTATTGAGTGATCAACCTCAGCACCTCAGCAGTTATTTCAAACAGCTCTTTGCACAGGTAACCAACCCGCCGATCGATCCTATCCGCGAAAGGCTGGTGATGTCGCTTGCCAGCTTTGCCGGCAATAATGGCAACCTGCTGATCGAAGATCCGCTGACCTGCCATAGCGTGGCATTGAAGCATCCCATTCTCAATAATCATGAACTGGAAAAGATCAGAAGTATTGATACAGGATTGTTCCAGGCCAAAACATTGCAATGCTATTTCAGAGCGAATGGTAAAGACGGCGCATTAAAAGCTGCGCTTGATCGCATCTGCCGCTATGCAGTAGATGCCGTGGAAGATGGATTTAAAGTGCTGGTGTTGCAGGACAGGGCAATCGATTCAGACCATGCCCCTATCCCTTCCCTGCTGGCAGTATCTTCCATCCACCACCACCTGATCCGCAAAGGGCTTCGCGGGCAGGTAGGCATTATCGTGGAAGCAGGCGATGCCTGGGAAGTGCATCATTTTGCCTGCCTGATCGCTTTTGGCGCCACAGCGATCAATCCTTATCTCGCTTTGTCGTCAATCCGCGACATGAAAGAAACAGGCAAGCTGCAAACAACACTGACCGATGATGAACTGAAAAAGAATTATATCAAAGCAGTAAATGAAGGTTTGCTGAAAGTGTTCTCCAAAATGGGGATCTCCACCCTGCAATCATACCAGGGTGCACAAATATTCGAGATACTTGGCCTGAATAAAGAAGTAGTGGATAAATATTTCACCGGCGCCACTTCACGTATTGAAGGCATGGGCCTTGATGAAATAGCCAAAGAAGCACTGGCCAAACATTTCTTTGCTTTCAGCAAAAAAGACATCCCGGTCGATCGCCTGCCGGTTGGCGGCATCTATCAATGGAAACGCAAAGGTGAATTCCATTTGTTCAACCCGCAAACCATTCACCTGTTGCAATATTCCACGCAGCACAATGATTACAATACGTTCAAAAAATATTCAAAGCTGGTGAATGAGCAGGGCGAAAAAGCCTGCACATTGCGCAGTCTTTTCCGTTTCAAAAAATTGCGGCCATCCATTTCCATTGATGAAGTGGAACCTGCAGAAAATATCTTCAAGCGCTTTGCAACAGGCGCCATGAGCTTTGGTTCCATTTCCTGGGAAGCACATACCACGCTTGCTATTGCCATGAACCGCATCGGTGCAAAAAGCAATACCGGTGAAGGCGGTGAAGATGAAAGAAGATATGAACTGATGCCCAATGGCGATTCCATGCGCAGCGCTATCAAACAGGTGGCTTCTGCAAGGTTTGGCGTAACCAGTCTTTATCTTACCGAAGCAGATGAGTTGCAGATCAAAATGGCACAGGGTGCAAAGCCTGGGGAAGGCGGGCAATTGCCCGGACATAAAGTGGACGAATGGATCGGCAAGACAAGGCATTCCACTCCCGGCGTGGGATTGATCTCTCCGCCACCGCACCATGATATCTATTCAATAGAAGACCTAGCTCAATTGATATTCGATCTGAAAAACGCTAACCGCAAAGCAAGGATCAGTGTAAAGCTGGTGAGCAAGGCAGGCGTAGGCACCATTGCTGCGGGTGTTACCAAAGCAAAAGCCGACGTGGTGCTCATCTCAGGCTTTGATGGCGGAACAGGTGCTTCTCCGGTTTCTTCTATCAAACATGCAGGACTGCCCTGGGAGCTGGGCCTGGCTGAAACACATCAGACATTGGTGAAAAATAAATTGCGCAGCCGTGTGGTGGTGCAGGCAGATGGACAAATGAAAACAGGTCGCGATATTGCTATCGCTGCCCTGCTCGGTGCTGAAGAATGGGGTATTGCCACTGCAGCACTGGTAGTAGAAGGTTGTATCCTGATGCGTAAATGCCATTTGAACACCTGCCCTGTTGGTGTGGCAACACAAGACCCTGATCTGCGCAAGCGCTTTACCGGAGCAGCCGATCATGTAGTGAACTTCTTCCGCTTTATGGTGCAGGAGCTTCGTGAGATCATGGCAGAGCTTGGCTACAGGACCGTAAATGAAATGATCGGCCAGGTAGATAACCTGGAAGTAAGAGATGATATCACTCACTGGAAATACAAGAACCTGGACCTTTCTCCGGTATTGTATAAAGAACCCGCTTCATCGTACACAGGTTTGTATTGCAGCGAAGAGCAGGACCATGGCATACAGGGTATCCTCGACTGGAAATTGCTGGAAGCTGCAAAGCCCGCGCTTGAACACAAGGAGAAAGTGCGCGCATCTTTCCCCATCATCAACACAGACCGCACAGCAGGCACTGTTCTTTCAAACGAGATCACTAAAAGATATAAAGCTGCCGGATTGCCGGAGAATACCATTCATTTCAAATTCATCGGAACAGCAGGGCAAAGCTTTGGTGCTTTCAATACCAAAGGCGTAACACTGGAACTGGAAGGAGATGCGAATGATTATTTCGGTAAAGGACTAAGCGGAGCCAAACTGATCATCTATCCTCCGCGCAATGCTTCTTTTGTGCCGGAAGAGAACAGCATTATCGGCAATGTTGCTTTCTATGGTGCAACAAGTGGTGAAGCTTATATCCGTGGCAAGGCCGGCGAACGTTTTGGCGTGCGCAATTCCGGCGCACAGGTAGTGGTGGAAGGGATCGGTGATCATGGCTGTGAATACATGACCGGTGGCCTCGTAGTGATACTCGGTGATACAGGACGCAATTTCGCCGCAGGCATGAGTGGCGGTATCGCTTATGTATATGATGTGAAAGGAAAATTCAGGGAGAACTGCAATACCGAAATGGTTGACCTGGACGAATGCGGACTCGAGGACAAGAATGAATTATTCACCCTGATACAAAAACACCTGGAATACACAGACAGCACTGTTGCACGGTTTATTCTGCAGGACCTGGACAACCAACTGCAGCATTTCGTAAAAGTGTTTCCGAAAGATTATAAGAGAGTGCTGGTGCAGAAAAGAGCAGGCGGTGTGCAGGTTAATAATTGATCGGTCCTTTATTTCAAAACAAAAAGTAAAATCATCTTCTGATGGGCAAGCCAACAGGATTTAAAGAGTTCACCAGGGAATTGCCTGGTAAAGTGCCGGTGCAGGAAAGGCTGCATAACTATAATGAGTTTGTGGAGAAATTCAGCGATCAGAAACTGAATGAACAGTCTGCACGCTGCATGAACTGCGGTGTTCCATTCTGCCACAGCGGTTGCCCCCTGGGCAATGTGATCCCCGAATTCAATGATGCGGTGTACAAGAAAGACTGGAAAGAGGCATACGATGTGCTTACCTCCACCAACAATTTCCCGGAGTTCACCGGCCGCATCTGCCCTGCTCCCTGTGAATCAGCATGTGTGCTCGGCATTAACCAACCACCCGTAGCCATTGAAGAAATCGAAAGACATATCATCGAGATCGCTTTTGAAAAAGGGTTTGTAAAACCCAAAAGGCCCAATCTCCGCTCCGGTAAAAAAGTGGCGGTGATCGGTTCAGGCCCTGCCGGATTGGCTGCTGCTGCGCAACTCAATTATGCCGGCCATAGCGTTACGGTTTTTGAAAGGGATGATAAACCAGGTGGTTTGCTTCAGTATGGCATACCTGATTTCAAACTGGAGAAATGGGTAGTGGAAAGAAGGATAAAACTGATGGAAGAAGAAGGTGTGCAGTTTCAATGCCATGCCAACGTAGGCGTAAACGTACATATCAATGACCTGTTGCGCGAATACAATGCCATTGTACTGGCTTGTGGTTCTACTGTACCACGCAATCTTCCGGTACCGGGCAGGGAATTGAAAGGCGTTCATTTTGCCATGCAATTCCTGAAGCAACAGAATAAACGCAATGCAGGAAAGGACCCGCTGGCTTATGCTAACCTGGAAAGTAATATCCTGAATGAGCATATACTGGCTACCGGTAAAAACGTGGTGGTGATCGGTGGTGGTGATACCGGCTCTGACTGTGTAGGCACTTCCAACCGCCAGGGTGCTAAATCAGTTACACAATTTGAATTATTGCCCAAGCCACCTGCAGGCCGTACGGTGCAAATGCCCTGGCCCACTTATCCCATGGTATTGAAAACAACTTCTTCCCATGAAGAAGGATGTGAAAGACACTGGGCTATTGCTACCAAAGAATTTGTCGGCGATGAAAAAGGACAGTTGAAAGCCCTGAAAGTGGTGGACCTGGAATGGAAAGCTTCAGCAGACGGAAGGCCAGCACAGTTTGCCGAAGTGCCGGGCAGTGAAAGGGAGATCCCCTGCGAGCTGGCTTTACTGGCAATGGGTTTTTTGCATCCGCAGCATGAAGGGTTATTGAATGCGCTGGAAATAGAAAGCGACGAAAGAGGCAATATCAAAGCGACAGATAAAAATTATCAGACCAGTCTTTCCAAAATTTTTGCAGCCGGTGATGCCCGCCGCGGTCAATCGCTGGTAGTATGGGCCATCAGCGAAGGAAGGGAATGTGCCCGAAAAGTGGATGAATTCCTGAGTGGCGGCGTTTCCCTGCTGGAAACCAGGGATTCGATACTACAGCTTGGCTCCCTCTGACCCCAAACGTGAAAACCAGTTACTGAAGGGTTTAAAACTCCTGCCAGATTGATCCTGGCAGGAGTTTTTTAATGTCTCAACAATCAAATATTAATTATTAATAATTTGATATTTTAAACAGCAATTACACATTTTTTAAACATTTGTTCAAATATTTTTCATATTATATACAATTGTGCTAATAATATTATAATTTAGGATTGATGATTGCTGCATAAAGCTTTTATTTAATATTTAAACCCCACTTTACTGAGTATGAGCAAAACAACCGTGAAACAGGTGGCTCCTTTTCTCGTATTGCTGATCATAGCGGTCGCAGCGATCTTTGTGAGCCCGGCAACATCTTTTGATCCGGCTTCCGTTGTAGGAGAAGACGGCACACCTAAATACACTTACAACAGTGGCGACATTGCCTGGATGCTTGTATCCTGTGCCTTCGTTTTCCTGATGACACCAGCTCTTGCATTCTTCTATGGTGGTATGGTCGGACGTAAAAACGTTCTTTCCACCATGATCAAGAGTACGGTTTCAGCCGGTATCATTTCTGTACTCTGGATCGTTATCCAGTTCAGCCTTTGCTTCGGCAAATCCATTAACGGGCTGATCGGTGACCCACGTACCTTTTTCTTTTTTAAAGACGTAATAAATGGCGAACCCTGGAGCCTTGCATCCACCATCCCTCTTCCCCTTTTTGCTTTTTTCCAGTTGATGTTTGCCATCATCACTCCCGGTCTTGTAGTGGGTGCGGTGGCGGAGCGTATCCGTTTCAGTTCCTACACTCTCTTTATTGTTTTATTTGGCGTGCTGGTATATGCTCCTCTTTGCCACATGGCATGGCATCCTGACGGGCTGATGGCCGGATGGGGCGTTCAGGATTTTGCCGGCGGCACTGTTGTGCATATTTCTGCCGGCATGGCCGCCCTTGCAGGTGCCCTGGTGCTTAAACCCCGCAAAAACCCGGCTGCTACCGCTCCTGCCAATATTCCCTATGTATTGATCGGTACCGGCCTGCTGTGGTTTGGCTGGTTTGGTTTTAACGCCGGTAGCGCTGTGGGCGCCGGTCCATTGGGCGTATATGCTTTTGCTACCACCAATACAGCCGCTGCTGCTGCCGGTCTGTCCTGGATGTTCTGGGACGTGATCCGCGGTAAAAAACCTTCTGTGCTGGGCTTCTGTATCGGCGCTGTGGTTGGTCTCGTCGCCATCACGCCTGCTGCCGGCTTTGTAGGTGTTCCCCAGGCTTTGTTCATCGGCTTCATCGCAGCGATCATTTCAAACGTTATTGCAGAATTCCTGAAACATAAAACCAAATATGATGATCCGCTGGACGTATTCGCCTGTCATGGTATCGGCGGTATCACCGGTATGCTCCTCACCGGCGTGTTCAGCACGGTAAAACCTGTAGAAGGCGCATTGTTCCCCTCCCAGTTCCCTATCCAACTGGTAGGTATGCTCGTGGCTGTGGGTTACAGTTTTGTAATGTCCTTTATCATCTTCAAAGTGATCAACCTGGTATTGCCCATGCGTGTTACACAGGAAGAAGAAGCAGAAGGCCTGGACGCATCACAGCACAATGAAAAATACCTTCAGGGTACTTTGCTGGTGCATAACAATGGAGCTTTTGAAGAAAAGACGATCGCAGAATAATCCCTACTCCTCTCCCGAACCATTAACCATAGAAAAAGGCACAGATTAGTCGGTATAAACTTCTCGCAAAAGTTTATACCTGCTGTGCCCTTTCCTTAACATCTAAAATGTAAATACAATGTTACGAAAAAATAGCTTTTTGCTGTTACTGGCAGCCTGTGTCTGTACAAATATCTTCGCACAGGATTCCACGGCCAAAGAAAGTCCGCTGAAGATCTCCGGTTCTGTGGATGCTTATTACCGGTACAATTTTGATAACACTCCCAATGGAGGCCTGGGTTTCAACAGTCTCACCAGTTTCACCAATTCACAAAACACTTTCCAGTTGGGCATGGCTTCTGTGAAAGCCACTTACTCCACTGAAAAAGCCGGCGTAGTGGCGGATCTGGGTTTTGGCAAAAGGGCCGAAGAATTTTCTTATGCAGACGACAAAACGCTTCAGGTCATCAAACAGGCATATGTTTACTGGAAGCCTTCCGAAAAACTGACCCTGTCGTTGGGTAAATGGGGCACGCATATCGGTTATGAAGTGCTCGACCCGCAACTGAACAGGAACTACAGCATGTCTTATATGTTTTCCTATGGCCCGTTTTCCCATACCGGTGTGAAAGCTGATCTTGCTTTGAACAATGGAAATGGCATTATGATCGGTATTGCCAATCCTACGGATATTACTTCGCCAGACTGGGCAAGCACCAAAGTGCTGAATGCGCAGTACAGTCATGTAGGCGATAAGTTCTCCATCTTCGCTAATTATTCCGGTTGGTTTGGTGCAAAATCCAGTCCTGAAGCTGTCAGTGTCAACCAGGTAGGCATCACGGCGTCTGCCAAAGTCTCGGATAAGTTCGGTATCGGTTATGATGGAACTGTCCAGTTGCTGAAAAATGATGTGAAAGACGGCACAGATAAATGGTGGGGCTCTGCTCTTTATTTCAATTATGATCCTACTGCTGCCCTGGGTCTCACTCTTCGCACAGAATATTTCGCAGATGAAAAAGATGCTGTAAAAATCGGTGCGGATATTTTCCAGGCAACTTTATCTGCTCAATATAAAACCGGCAATTTCACGCTGATCCCTGAATTCAGGTTGGATAATGCATCGCAGCCTGTATTCAGTAAGAATGATGGGGTTACGGGTAAGAAAAGTACGGCCACTTTCCTGATAGCAGGTGTATTCAGTTTCTGATACTGCTATAAGATTTGAAATACAACAATGGCCCGCTGTTGCGGGTCATTGTATTTATCAGGTCACTCACATGCTCATTCAGTTAATCGTTTATTTTCTTCAGTCGTTTCTGATTTCCGTTGCCCTGCGCCTCTGCCTTTGGATATCCGGTAGGTAAATGCCAGTGTAACGCTCCGCGTATCCCATTTACGGCTCGAAAAACCTGTTATACCGGCTGCCTGCAGATAATCCTGCCTGTCAGTCCGGGCATAAAAAAGGTCCCGCACATTCAACCGGATCGATCCTTTTTCATTCCAGATCTTTTTTCCTATTCCAGCATGCATGAACCAGGCTGCCGCCTGCCTGAATTGTGCATATACCTGTGGCGAAGAATAATCAAACAGCAATTCTGCGCTCCATCCTTTCTTCAATGCTAATTGTTGCGTCAGTCCAATGCTCCAGTTCCCGCTTTTCAATAAAATTTCATGGCCATTTAAAAGTGTTTGCAGGGTCGTATGGCTGTATAACAAGCTGGCACTGCATTGCCACCAGGGAAATGGATGCAATGACCCATTGATGGAAAAACCGTGGATGGCGTTGCTGCCTAAATTGCCGGGTATACTGTAAAGTAAATTGCCTTTTGTAAGAACCGTTTCGTTAATGGCATCTCTCAAACGGTTATAAAAAAATGATGTGGTAAAATTATTTCTGAAAATATAGGCAAGTTCAAAGTTGATGGATAACTCCGGCCTTAATAAAGGATTGCCTGCCGAGTAAGTGTACCTGTCTCTTGGCACCTCAAATGGGTTCAGGTTGGCATAACCCGGCCGTGCAATCCTGCGCCCAAAAGAAAACTGCAGCCGGTGCAATGCATTCCTGTCTGCCTGCCAGGATAAAAAGAAGGTTGGAAATAAACGCGTATAGTTTCTGGTAAAAGAAATAGTACCGCCGGTTTCTTTACCGGTAACCCTGGTATGTTCCAACCGTAAACCTGTTTGAATATCTATTCTTTTAAATTGACGGTTATAATTGAGGTAAGCTGCATATATCTTTTCCCTGTATGTAAATTGATTGTTGGCTGCATACCAGGAAGGCATTGTATCTGAAAACTTCCCCTCATAGGAAGCATTATTATAAGTAGAAACCAGGCTCGACTTAAGCCCGGCTTCAATTTTTTCTGTTTTGCTGACAGAATATATATAATCCCCTTTCACTGAAAAGATCTTAATCTTGTCAGAAAGATATCCATTCAGTATCTCCTGTGTTTTATCATTACTGCTTTTCTGATAGCTTGTGTTTATATTCTGCAGCTCCTCATCAAATTCATACCCTGTATAATCAACTGCAAATGACAACTCTCTTCCAAGTGTATCATACAGATGGCGGAAGTCTGAGTGAAAACCACTGTTACCAGAATTGCTCCTGTTCCGGTTGACACCTTCCGTAATGCTGTCGACAGGCGTAGTAAAATACGACTGGGAACTATGAAGTGAAATTTCTTCTTTCAATTTCCGGTTGTAGCGGCTGACATAGGTACTCCAGGTTGTTTTTGGAGAAATATACCAGTCGATGCCTGCTTTTACCTGTATGTTATAGCTTGGTGAGTTGCTGGTTGTCACCTGCGTAAGAGTTTTCAAACTACTGCCTGTATCTGTTGCATAATCCCTGTTGCTGTTAATGGTGGCTAATCCTGTTCCTTTATAGTAGCTTATATTACCATACAAGTTAACCTTATTCGTCCGGTAGCCCAGGTTGGCACTTTGTATTAACCTGGTGCGTCTACCCCGGATATTTTCAGAAACAATTACAGCATTAAAGCCCTTGTTACGGTTCTTTTTCAATTTAATATTGATAATGCCTCCATTTCCTGCCGCATCATAACGCGCCGGAGGATTAGGCATAATTTCAATCTTATCGAGCATACTGGCAGGAATGGAACGCAGGTAGCTGGCCAGGTCGTTGCCCTGTAAATAAGTAGGCTTATCATCTATATAAATTGTCACGGCCTGCTTGCCATTAAGATTGATATTGTCATTATCTACTCTTACTCCCGGGGAAAGTTCCAGCACTTCCATTGCATTGCTGCCGGTATTAGACAATAAAGCATCCACGTTCACAACGGTCATGTCAATCTTTATTTCTACCAATGGTTTTTTTGCAACAATTTTTACAGCCTGCAATTGAGCAACTGTCCGTTGCACATGAATGGTTATTGCTGATAAGGCAGCTTGTTTGTCTACCACGGTCAATACAGGTTCTTCCTGAACTATGCCTGTAGCCATAACACGGAGCCGGTATCGCCCTTCAGGCACAGCCATAAATTCAAAACCACCGGCATCGTTGGTGATTACCGTTTTTACTACAGCAGAATCTGCAACCTTTAATAAAACTACGGTGCCATAGCTAAGCGGTTCACCTGGTTCAACAATCACCCGGCCGGATATACGGCCTTCCTGTTGCGATAGAATGCTGCTGGCTGGCCAGGTCAGCAGCAATAGCAAAAGGGTCACGATGCGGATTATCATTTCTTCTCATTTAAGTTTCTGCAAATGAAAAGTATGGAGCAAAGCAATAAATGGAATTTAGGCAGGCAGCTATTCAGACAAGACAGAAAGCAGTAAATGTCGAATACCGGTCAAAAACGGTCGTTGGTCGAAATAACACGACCACACCATATTTATGCTTAATTTACAAGCTTGCGAATTCTTCAGATGACAAGACAGTTCTATATCGCCAACAATCGCCTGCTGACGCATATACTTTTCTGGGCCGGGTATATGCTGGCCTACACTGGCGTGCATTTTCAGGGTGGTGAAAGCTTTCTTTATTATTTCCTGGTAGAGTTGCCTGGCTTGCCCGCCGCCATGTTGGTAGCATATATAAACATGTATGTATTATACCCGAAGTTTTTTTATAAAAAGAAATACCTGGCCTATTGTGCAAGCGCTTTACTCCTGCTTTTTGTGGGAGCTGTATTAAGCAGAATTCTCCAGGAGAGAGTTACAGAGCCTCTTTTCTTGCCGGAAGAAACACATCCTGATAGCATTTTTGTATGGTATATGCTGTTTAAGGGAATGTTATGGTTTCTTAGCCCGGTATTGCTGTTGACACTGGTGATCAGGATATTTAAACAATGGTTCATGCAGGAGCAACTGCACCAGGAAGTTGAAAAAGAAAAGTTGAATGCAGAACTGAATTTCCTGAAAGCGCAGGTGCACCCTCATTTTTTATTCAATACACTCAATAATCTTTATTCCCTTACCCTCCAGGCATCCCCTGCTGCGCCACTGACGGTGCTGAAGCTTTCCGAACTCATGAGTTATATGTTGTATGATTCACGATCGGATATGGTGCCTCTTAATAAAGAGATAAAACATATCCGGAATTATATAGAACTGGAAACGATCCGCTATGGCAACCGTCTTGATGTATCCGTAAATGTGTCTGGCGATATTACCGGCAAGCGCATTGCACCCTTGCTGCTTATTCCATTTGCAGAAAATGCTTTCAAGCATGGGGTAA
>Ga0180223_1000217_pt1 | contig 94156 bp, 79 predicted proteins | sample eDN5th30CKraftOP_FD_151337 | JGI IMG/M metagenome (GOLD analysis project Ga0180223, IMG submission 151337) | Enriched Organic Plus compost microbial communities from Emeryville, California, USA - eDNA 5th pass 30_C Kraft OP (version 2) (version 2) ...
AGTCGGCGCCGCCGTTGCCGCGCCGGTCCACCAGCTGGTAGCGGATGTTGGTGATGACGTGGCTGTCCTCGTCCTGGTTGCCCTCGGCGCGGTCGGCCACGATGCGGATGCCGGAGTCCTGGTAGCGCACGTTGCCCTCGGCCACGTAGCGCCCGGTCTCGGTGTCGAAGCTCAGCTGGTCGGTGCCCAGGAACTGGTCGCCGCGGACCAGGGCGACGTTGCCCTGGTACTTCGGAGTGGTCTCGGTGCCGCTGAGTTCGTCGCCCTCGATGTCGGTCGGCTGCTCGTTGCGGGTCTGCGCCGCGGCCGGGTCCGGCGGCGGCGCCTCGCTGAACGGCGGAAGCACGTCGCCGACCGGGCACAGGCCCCAGTTGAGCGGCTTCTCGTCGGCCATGGCGGGCAGGGCCAGGGCTATGCCCAGGGCCAACGGCAGCAGGCGCAGGGAGGTTCGCAGGGGGCGTCGCACGAGGGAGGGGGCATCCGGGCCGGAAATCGGCGGTAGCTTGCCGGATGCGGGTGCATGCGGGCAATGAACGGCCGTCCCGCGGCCGGCCCGGGTTCAGCCGCCGAGGGCCTTGACATGGGCCACGCAGCACTCGGCCAGGGCGTCGAGGTTGTAGCCGCCCTCCAGCATCGACACCAGCCGGCCCTGGGCATGGCGCAGGGCGATGCCCAGCAGTTCGGTGCTCAGCCAGGCGAAGTCGTCCGCGTCCAGCATCAGGTCCGCCAGCGGGTCGGCCAGGTGCGCGTCGAAGCCGGCGGAAACCAGCAGCAGCTGCGGGCGGAAGTCGTCCAGCATCGGCAGCAGGTGGTCGGCCCAGGTGTTGCGGAAGCGGAAGCCGCCGCTGCCGGGCGGCAGCAGCACGTTGTGCAGGTTGCCCACCCCGCGCTCGCGGTTGTGGCCGGTGTGCGGGTACAGCCCGGACTGGTGGGTGCTGAAGTAGGCCACCGCCGGGTCCTCGCGGAAGATCGCCTGGGTGCCATTGCCGTGGTGCACGTCGAAATCGACGATGGCGATCCGCTCCAGGCCGTGGCGGTCGCGGGCGTAGGCCGCGGCCACGGCGATGTTGTTGAGCAGGCAGAAGCCCATCGGGGTGTCGGCGGTGGCGTGGTGGCCGGGCGGGCGCACCGCGCAGAACGCGACCCGCTCCGGGCCGGCCATCGCCGCGTCCACCGCGGCGATCCCGGCGCCGGCGGCGTGCACGGCCGCGCGCGCCGAGCCGGGCGAGACCACGGTCTCGGCATCGATGTGCTGGATCCCGGACACCACCGGCGCCAGCACCTGGTCGACCATCTCCGCCGCATGCACCCGGCATAGGTCGCCGCGCGCCGCGGCCGGGGCCTCGCGCCAGTCCAGGCCAGGGCAGTGGTGCTGCAGGGCCTCGATCACCACCTGCAGGCGGGCGGGCTGTTCCGGATGGTCCGGGCCGGTGTCGTGGGCCAGGCAGGCGGGATGGGTCCAGGCGAGCATGGGCCCACGCTACCGCGCGCCGCGGGCCGGCGCCATAGAACCTGTGGAGGGGTCAGGCCCCGGGATGGCGCCGCTCATGGCGCCACAGCACCTCGCCCTCGCCGGCGGCGCGCGCCAGCACCCGGGCCAGCACGAACAGCAGGTCTGACAGGCGGTTGAGGTAGCGCAGGGCCTCACCGCGGACCGCCTCGGCGCGGGACAGGGCGACCGCCTCGCGCTCGGCGCGGCGGACGATGGTGCGGGCCAGGTGGCAGCGCGCCGCGGCCTCGCCGCCGGCCGGGAGGATGAAGTCCTTCAGCGGCGGCAGGGCCTCGTTGTAGCGGTCCAGGGCCTGCTCCAGGCCGGCCACGTCGGACTCGGCGATGGCGGCGTGGCCGGGGATGCACAGCTCGCCGCCGAGGTCGAACAGCTGGTGCTGGACCGTGGTCAGCAGCTGGCGCACGTCGTCCGGCACGTCCGGCGCGGCCAGGACCACGCCAATCGCGGAATTGGCCTCGTCCACGGTGCCGTAGGCGGCGACCCGCAGCGAGTCCTTGCCGGTGCGGCTGCCGTCACCCAGCCCGGTGCTGCCGTCGTCGCCGGTACGGGTGTAGATCTTCGACAGCCGGTTGCCCATGGCGCCTCAGCCGGCGGCCTGGCTGCGGTCCAGGCGCAGCGCCGGGGCGATGCGCTCGGCCGCCACCTGCAGCGCGGCGGCGATGGCGGTGTAGGTGGCGGCGGTGCCCACGTAACCGGGCAGCCAGTCCATGAAGTTCTTCCACCAGCCGGCCACGGTCGGCTCGGCGACCACGCCGCTGTACCAGTAGAAGGTGCCCTGGGCGACCAGCTGGCAGGCGACCACGGCGACCAGGAAGGCGCCGAGCAGGCGCCCGGCCTGGGCCAGGCTGGCCCCGTCGTAGCGGCGGCGCAGCCAGCTGCCGCCGGCCCACAGCGCGCCGTAGGCCGGGATCAGGCCCCAGTAGGCGGCCGAGACGCAGTAGTGGTCCCAGAACGAGGCGGCCTGGCGCGAGATCACCATCCAGTCCACGCCCATGGCCAGCGCCATCAGCACCGGGAAGACCCAGCGTCCCCAGCCGCGCAGGGCGAAGCCGGCCACGAAGAACACCGCCCAGCTGGCGTCCGGCGGCGAGAAGTGGTCGAACACGTGGGCGCGCGAGGCGGCCATCAGCAGGGCCAGGACGGACAGGACGAAGAGGCGTTGGCTGGTGGCGGTCATTGCACGGGGCCTGGTGGATAACGTGGCCGGCATTCTAGCCGAGGGCGTGGCGCCGCGTCGGCCGCCGCCGCGGCGCATGCACGGCGCCGCGTATCATGTGCCGATGATCCGAACGCATGATGTCGTGATCGTCGGTGGCGGCCTGGTCGGCGCCAGCCTGGCGATCGCCCTGGACGGGCTGGCGCTGGACGTGGCCCTGGTCGAGGCCACCCCGGCCGGCGAACTGCCGGCCGTGTTCGACCAGCGCAACCTGAGCCTGGCCCAGGCCTCGGTCAACGCACTGCAGGCGCTGGGCGTGCTGTCCAGCCTGCAGGCGCCGGCCGGCCCGATCCGCCGCATCCACGTCAGCCGCGCCGGCGACTTCGGCCGGGTGCAGCTGGACGCGGCCGACTACGGACGCGAGGCCTTCGGGCAGGTGGTGGTGGCGCGCGACTTCGGCCAGGCGCTGGAGGCACGGCTGTCCCGGGTCCAGGGCCTGGTGCGCTACCGCCCGGCGCGCTTCGCCGGTCTGGAGGAGGCCGGCGACGGCGTCCGCGGCCTGCGCCTGGAAACCGGCGAAGGCCCGCTGTCACTGCGCACCCGCCTGCTGGTGGCGGCCGACGGCACCGGCAGCGCGGTGCGCGCGGCGCTGGGGATCGGCGTGCGCCGCCACGACTATGGCCAGACCCTGTTCGTGGCGCGCGTGCGCGGCGAGCGCCCGGCCGACGGCACCGCCTGGGAGCGTTTCACCGACAGCGGTCCCACCGCGCTGTTGCCGCGCGGCGACCGCGCCTTCGGCTTGGTCCACGGCGTGCCCTCCGCGCAGGCCGCGGAAGTGGCCGCGCTGGACGAGGCCGGCTGGCTGGCGCGGATCCAGTCCGCGTTCGGCTGGCGCGCCGGCCGCTTCCTCGCCGCCGGCGAGCGCAGCGCCTACCCCATCGCGCAGGTGCTGGCCGCCAGCCTGGTGGCGCCGCGCGCGGTGCTGCTGGGCAATGCCGCCCAGACCATCCACCCGGTGGGTGCGCAGGGCTTCAACCTGGGCCTGCGCGATGCCCTGACCCTGGCCGAGCTGCTGCGTGCTGCGCCGGCCGATCCGGGCGCCGAGGCGCTGCTGGCGCGCCATGCCGAACGCCGCCGCGAGGACCGCGAACGCACCCTGGCGTTCTCCGACGGGCTGGCGCGGCTGACCTCCAGCCCCTCGCCGCTGCTGCGCCCGCTGCGTAGCCTGGGCCTGCTGGCCGCCGACCGCGCCGCCTGGCTGCAGGCCTGGCTGGTCGGCGGGGCCATGGGCTTCCGCGGCGACGTGCCGGAGCTGTGCCGATGAGCCGCGTGCGCCTGGACGTGGTGGTCGCCGGCGGCGGCGTGGTCGGTGCGGCCTGCGCCCTGGCCCTGGCGCGTGCCGGGCTGGAGGTGGCCCTGGTCGAGCCGCGCCCGGCGCCGCGCTGGTCGCGCGAACAGCCGGACCTGCGCGTGTACGCACTGGCGCCGGACAACGCCGCGCTGCTGCAGCGCCTGGGCGTGTGGCCGCAGGTGCTGGACGCGCGTGCCCAGCCCTACCGCCGCATGCGGGTATGGGACGCGGCCGGCGGCGACGAGCTGGTGTTCGATGCCGCCTCGATGGGCCGCCCGGAGCTGGGCTGGATCGTGGAAAACGACCTGCTGGCCGACCGCCTGTGGGCGGCCCTGGCCATTGCCGGCGTGCGTTGCCACACCCCGGCGCGGGTGGAGGCGATGGAGCAGGACCCGGCCGGCGTGCGCCTGCGCCTGGACGACGGCACCCGGCTGGAGTCGCGCCTGGCGGTGGCCGCCGATGGCGCCGCGTCGGCGCTGCGGCGCCTGGCCGGGCTGGAGGTCGACGCCCACGACTACGGCCAGCGGGGCGTGGTCGCCTACATCAGGACGGAGCAGTCGCACCAGGCCACCGCCTGGCAGCGCTTCCTGCCCACCGGCCCGCTGGCGCTGCTGCCGTTCACCGATGGCCTGGCGTCGATCGTGTGGAGCCTGCCGGATGCCGAGGCGGCGCGCGTGCTGGAACTGGACGAAGAGCGGTTCGCGATCGAGCTGGGTGATGCCTCGGCCGCTCGCCTGGGCAAGGTGGAACTGGCGTCGAAGCGCGCCGCCTTCCCGCTGCGCCGCCAGCTGGTGCGGCAACAGGTTGCCGGGCGCGTGCTGGTGCTGGGCGACGCGGCGCACGTGGTGCATCCGCTGGCCGGGCAGGGCGTGAACCTGGGCCTGCGCGACGTGGCGGCGCTGCAGGACGAAGTGGCCGCGGCGCTGCGCCGCGGCGCCGACTGGACCGCGCCACACCGGCTGCAGCGCTGGGAGCGGCGGCGCCTGAGCGACAACACGGTCTCCGCGCACGCGTTCGAGGCGATCAATACCGTGTTCTCCAACGCCCACCCGGTGCCCACCCTGCTGCGCGGGCACCTGCTGGGCCTGGCCGGTCGCCTGCCGCCGCTCAAGCGCGCGCTGTGGCGGCACGCCGCCGGGCTCTAGCTCAGCGGATCCAGCCGGACAGTTCCGCCCGGTCCAGGTGGCCGTCGCCGTTCTCGTCGACCGCGCGGAACTCCGCTTCCAGGGTGGGATTGGCCGCGGCCTCGCGGCGGTCGATGACGCCGTCGCCGTTGGCGTCCATGGCATCGAAGTCGATGCGGTACTCGCCGACCACGCTGTCCGGTTCGTAGGAACGGACGACGACGCGCTCGTCGTTGCCGCGCTCGATCACCACCATGCCGCTCTGCCGCTGCATGGGCGCGGCCGCCGGCGGCGGCGGATCGGGCGGCAGGGGCAGGGTGGCGGCCTGGGCCAGCGCGCCGCCGCTGGCGGCGGCCAACAGCAGCGCGGCGGCGAGGCGGGCAGGGGTCCGGCTCATGCTTGGCTCCTGGGTCCGGTGCGGGGGCCTGAGCCTGGAAGCAGCGCGGTGAAGCGCGGATTAACCGGCTACAGCACGATGCGGCGGCCGCCCTCGCGCGCGGAGGCGTAGACCGCGTCGACCACGCGCATGTCGCGCAGGCCTTCCTCGCCCGGAACCAGCGGCGGCCGGCCCTCGAGGATCGCCAGCGCGTCGTTGTCCATCTGCAGCGCCTGCTGGTGCGGCACGCCGCCGTCATCGAACAGCTGGCCGTCGCTGGTGCGGCCGGCCAGGCCGTTGTAGGTCTGGAACGGCTCCAGCTGGTACCAGCCGCGCTCGCAGTCGGCGCGCAGGAGGTTCATGTTGCGGCCGAAGCTGGTCGAGCACTCCGCCACCAGGCCATCGGCGAACTCCAGGGTGAAATGCGTGGTCTCGTCCACGCCCTCGAACAGGTGCGGGCGCGTGGTCCCGTTGCGCGCGCTCACCGCCACCGGCTCCTGGCCGGTGATGTAGCGCGCGCCCTGCAGCGAGTACACGCCCATGTCGTACATCGCGCCGCCGCCGTGCTGCGGCAGCAGGCGCCACGGCTTGTTGGCCGGGTCGACGTCGTCGTAGGCGTGGAAGCCGGCGTCGGCGCGCACCTTGAGGATGCGCCCGTACGGCTTCTCCTTCGCCATCGCGCGCAGGCGCAGGGTGCTGGGCTGGTGCTGCAGGCGGTAGCCGATGGCCAGCTGCACGCCGGCGGCGCGGCAGGCATCGATCATCTCCTGGGCCTCGGCGGCGTCCATCGCCATCGGCTTCTCGCACCACACGTGCTTGCCGGCGGCGGCCGCGCGCAGGGCCAGCGGCTTGTGCAGGTCGTTGGGAGTGACGATGTAGACCGCCTGGATGTCCGGGTTGCCGGCGATGCGGTCGAAGTCGTCGTAGCTGTAGACGTTGCGGTCGGGAATGCCGTACTTGCGCTGCCATTCCGGGATCTTGTCCGGCGAGCCGGTGACGATGCCGGCGAGGTGGCAGTTGCGGGTCAGCTGCAGTCCTGGGGCAAGCAGGTTGGTGGCGTAGTAGCCCAGCCCGACCAGGGCCACGCCGATCGAATCCGGGCGGCGGCCGGCGTGGGTGCCGCGGGCCGCGCCGGCGACCGGGCGCGGCGCGGCCGAGGCGGGCAGGGCGGCGCCGATGCCGGCGCCGGCCATGGCGGCCAGCAGGTGGCGGCGGGTCAGTCCGGTGTCGAGCATGGTCCCTCCATATAGATGGTGTGCGTCGTGCGGATGGTCGCCGGCTGGCGGACGGCACACGATGCCACAGGCCGGGCGGACGCCGCGACGCCGGCGTATGCCGCCGTGCCATCCTTGCGCCTGCCGGCGCGAAGGGGGACGGAGGTTGCAAGCGCATCCCAGCCCCTGCGACCGGCGCCGGCGATACTGCGGCACCGGAGGAGGCCAATCCCATGCAGCAGCTCGAACTCAAAGACCCGGCGGCGTTCGCCTCCGAATTCCTGCGCCAGACGCAGCTGCAGGGCTTCGGCGCGCTCAGCAAGCGCGACCTGGAACTGCTGGTGTTCGTGCTGCTGGAGCGCGACGGCGCGATCGACCGCAACGCCAGCAACCACGCCGCCGCGGCGCAGCTGCGGGTGACCCCGGCCAAGCTGCGCGCGCTGCGCCGCGACGGCTACGCGCGCTGGCGGCAGCTGGTGGCCGAGCCGGCGGACGAAGCCCTGCGCCGCATCCTCGGCCACGTCCTGGGCGAGGCCAACCTGCGCGCCGGCGCCAGCCACGTCAGCGAGCGCAGCCGCAAGGAAGGTTTCCTCGCGGTGCGCATCGAGCACCCGGACGACCGCCAGCAGTTCGAGCAGGCCATCCTCGATGCTGGCGGCCTGCCGGTCTACGAGCGCAACCGCGAGGTGCTGGCCGTGCGCTTCGACACCCTGGTGGCCCTGGCCGAGCGCAGCGGCTTCCTGCAGCCGGATACCGAAGCGGTGGTGGCGCGCCTGCGCGCGCTGGCGCCCGCCTCCCAGGAGCTGGCCGAGCTGCTGCGCAAGGACGTGTCCAGCCTGCGCTGGCAGGACGTGCGCAATGCGATCAACAGCCTCGGTGCCAGGGCCGTGGCCGCCAGCGCCGAGGGTGCCCTGCGCGGCGTGCTTAAGCTGGTTTTCCCGTTCCTGCCCTGAGCCGTGCCGCCCCGGGGGCGGGGCTGGCGCCACGCGCAATGCTTGAGTTGCGGAGTGGCAGCCCGGCTTTGCGGAGATTTGTGTTGCGACGCAGCAGTATGTCCGTCGCTGTCGTTCGCGCCGGACGCTTACGTCCGACCGGTATGCAAGTAATGCTTGCATTTCCGTACCTGCGCGGACGGAAATTCCGTGTACACGTTTCCATCCCGCAATGCCTTGATTGGTATGGCACTTTCAAAAGTGCGGTCGCGTATTAAGGCGGAATCGGCCGAACGTGCCAGGAATATTGGCCCGCGGTGTCATGTTCCAGTTGTTTAGTGCGCGTGAATGTTCCCGCCGAAACAGTAAAAAAACTGTTGCGCTGCACTGTGGACACCCTGGAAAACAGCTGTTATCCATTCGCCCCGCGTTAACTGGTACCGCTAACTGCTGCACCTGGAGTTCACAGTTTGCGGTCAGCGCGTGGGAGGCGTGGAACGCGCCTTTCTTCCAGATTCGCCGGTGAGGCGTTCGAGCCGGCACACACCCGGGCAATGCGATCCGGGGGAAAAGCAGGTAACGCCTGCGACTAAAAGGCGGAAGGAACCACCATTTCGAACCAGAGAGAGGGGAGGTTTAACAGGATGTACACGTGTCTCCGATGTCCAGCGCTGTCTATCGGCGTGACTGCGGCCGGGTTCCGGTCGGGCACGCGCCAGCGCACGCCGACGGCTGTCAATTCCCAGTGCTGAGGACCTACTGATGAACCACAAGAAGCTGAAGAAGCTCCGCTCGCGGGCGATGTTCACCATCGTCGGCGGCATGATCGTCATCAATCCCGCGTTCGCACAGGACTCGCGGGAGGCGACCCAGCTGGACACCGTGACGGTGACCGGCCTGCGCAGCTCCCTCGACCACGCGATGAACATCAAGCGCGACACGCCCGGCGTGGTCGACGCGATCAGCGCCGAGGACATCGGCAAGTTCCCGGACACCAACCTGGCCGAGTCGCTGCAGCGCATCACCGGCATCTCGATCGAGCGCCGCGACGGCGAAGGCGCCCAGGTCACCGCGCGCGGCTTCGGCCCCGGCTACAACCTGGTCACCCTCAACGGCCGCCAGATCCCGGGCGCCGACGGCTTCGGCGGCGGCGGCCTGGAGGTCGGCGGCATCGGCTCCGGTACCCGCGGCTTCAACTTCGCCCAGCTCGCCTCCGAGGCGATCAACGGCGTGACCGTGTACAAGACCGGCCGCGCCTCGCAGCCGTCCGGCGGCATCGGCGCCACCATCGACATCCTGACCGCGCGCCCGTTCAACAACCGTGGCGGCGAAGTGGTGGCCAGCGCCGGCGTCAAGGCGGTGAAGGACGAGTCGCAGACCATCGGCAGCGACATCACCCCCGAGATCTCGGGCATCTTCAGCTACGCCAACCCGGACAAGACCTGGGGCGTGAGCCTGAACGCCAGCTACCAGAAGCGCCACGGCGGTTCGGCCCAGGCCACCGAGAACGGCTGGAACGTGGCCCGCTGGACCGGCACCGACAGCAAGTTCCGTTCCGACGCGGTGATCGAGAACGCGCCGGAGATCGGCCAGCTGTACTCCATGCCGAACGACGTGCGCTACGCGTACCAGAACTTCGAGCGCGAGCGCACCAACGCCCAGGGCGTGCTGCAGTTCGCCCCGACCGACGCGCTGACCTTCACCCTCGACTACACCTACTCGACCAACGAGATCGCGCAGGACCGTGGCGAGCAGACCATGTGGCTGCAGAACAACCTGACCCACGTCACCTTCGACGGTGACAAGAAGGTTGCGACCCCGGTCTACATCCGCGACCTGGCCGGCGGCGGCAAGGACTTCGGCTTCGAGCAGCAGCGCGACGAGCAGAAGTACGAGCTCGACTCGATCGGCCTGAACGTGAAGTGGGACGTCAACGACCGCCTGAGCCTGACCTTCGACGCCCACAACACCAAGGTCAACAGCCGCCCGAACGACCCGGTCACCGGCGGCAGCTCGACCGCGTTCAGCTTCGGCGGCTTCGCGCCCGACCCGAGCACCAACAACTGGACCCAGGAGTACCACTTCAGCAACGGCCTGCCGGTGATGTGGCGCACGCTGTACCCGACCACCGCCGACGCCCTGGCCAACACCAACGGCGTGGTCAACTCCGACTTTGCGCCGGAGACCCTGGGCAGCCAGATCATGCGCATCTGGTCGACCCGCCAGGACAGCGAGGTCAAGGAAGGCCGCATCGACGGCGAGTTCTCCTTCGACAACGGCCGCTTCCTGTTCGGCGTCAACTCCAGCGACAGCAAGATGCGCCGCCTGAACGTCGACGGCCATGCCCACCTGATGACCCTGGGCGACTGGACCTCGACCGACCGCGGCCAGATCGCGGACATCGCCAACCACCTGCGCAAGTTCAGCATCACCAGGCTGTTCGAGGACTTCAACACCAACGGCGCCGACTCCAACGCGTGGATCGGCAACGCCACCGGCCTGGCGCAGTGGGCCGAGGGCGTGTGCGCCGCGGGCAACGCGCCGGCCGCCTGGAACGCGCAGAACCGCTGCGACGAGATCAAGGCGAGCGTGTACCCGGCGTACGACGCCGACAACCTGGTCCAGGAGAAGACCAAGTCGATCTACATCCAGTGGGAGCAGGACGGCATGCTGGGCGACTTCCCGACCTACATGGTCGCCGGCGTCCGCTACGAGAAGACCGACGTGAAGTCGACCTCGGTCATCCAGGTCCCGTCGGGCATGGCCTGGCTGTCGAACAACGACTTCCAGATCCGCAACTCGCCCGAGGCGATGCCGTTCTCCGAGACGGCCAGCTACAGCTACGTGCTGCCGAACCTGGACTTCAGCATCGACTTCACCGCCGACCTGAAGGGCCGCGCGTCGTTCAGCAAGACCATCGCCCGCGCCCCGTACGGCAACCTGTACGCCGGCCCGAACCCGGGAATCCCGAGCGGCTCGATCCTGTACGGCGAGCAATACCGCGCCACCGGCAACGCGCAGACCCCGAGCCTGCTGCCGCTTGAGTCGGACAACGTCGACATCGGCCTGGAGTGGTACTTCGCCCCGTCCAGCTTCATCGGCGTGACCTACTGGAACAAGCGGGTCAAGAACTTCATCGGCAACACCGTGGTCCGCGAGAACCTGTACGGCCTGGCCGACCCGACCTCGGGCCCGGACGCGCAGGCAGCCAACGCCTTCCTGGGCAGCTCGCAGTGTATTGCCCAGGTGACTGCGGCCGGCAACGACCCGTCCGAGGGCTGCAAGCAGGACTACACCACCCTGTTCGCCGCCACCGCGCTGCTGCGCTACGCCGACCAGACCGGCGGCCTGTCCGCGTACAACGGTTCCAACGCCCAGGTGCTGGAGCTGGAGGCCCTGTACGACGTGATCGGCGACGCCAGCCGCGGCGACCCGCTGTACGAGTTCGACGTCAACCGCCCGGTGAACCAGCGCGGGGCCACGCTGCATGGCTGGGAGATCGGTGGCCAGTACTTCTTCGGCGACACCGGCTTCGGCGTCCTGGCGAACTACACCATCGTCGAAGGCGACGTGGGCGTGGACCGCGCGGCCGACCCGAGCACCGACGTGTTCGCCCTGACCGGCCTGTCCGACACCGCCAACCTCGTGCTGATGTACGAGAAGTACGGCTGGTCGGCGCGCCTGGCCTGGAACTGGCGCGACGAGTACCTGCTGGCCGCCAACCAGAACGGCAACAACCGCAACCCGTACTTCGTCGAGGAGTACGACCAGATCGACCTGAGCGTGAGCTACAAGCTGACCGAGAACCTGTCGGTGTCGGCCGAGGCCATCAACCTCACCGGCGAGGACGTGCGCTGGCACGCCCGTTCCAGCCGCCAGTTCGTGCGCCTGGTCGACCAGTCCCCGCGTTACATGGTGGGCCTGCGCTACACCTTCTGACGTGGGAACGACGTAGCTGTAACCGCTGCAAGGACAGGGACCGTCGCTCCGGCGACGGTCCCTTTTTTTCGCGGCCCGCGGCCGCGCCAAAGTCCGCTTGCGGGCCGTGCGCGGTGCCGATATGGTCAATCGGGGAAGCGCAGCTTCCGGGGAAAGGACCCCCTGCGGTCCGCACCAACCTGCTGGAGCCAAGATGGCCCGTTACGAACTGCTCAACAACGTCGCGCACAGCCACCTGCGCGTGTCCGCGCGCTTCAGTGCCGACTACGGCGATGCCGTCGGCATGGTCGAGGCGTTCCCGACCGAGTTCGCCGAGATGCAGCGCGAATACCCGATCTTCCTGCGCAAGGACCCGGACGGGTCCTGGCACGCGGTGGCGCTGCTGGGTTTCGGCCCGAGCGAGAACCTGTACCTGCGCGACGGCGCCTGGCACGCCAACTACCTGCCGGCGGTGATCGCGCGCGGCCCGTTCCTGATCGGCTTCCAGGAGCAGATGGTCGATGGCCAGCTGCGCAACGAGCCGGTGATCCACGTGGACCTTGACCACCCGCGCCTGCGCGACGGCCACGGCCACCCGGTGTTCGCGCCGCACGGCGGCAACAGCCCGTACCTGGAGAAGGTGATCCGGGTGCTGCACGGGATCCACGTCGGCGTCGAGGGCGCGCGCCGGATGTATCCGGAGCTGGACCGGCTGGGCCTGATCCAGCCGGTGACCCTGGACGTCAGGGTCGACGAAGGGCACCAGTTCAACCTGACCGGGCTGTACGGGATCGACCGCGAGCGCCTGGCGGCGCTGGACGCCGAACAGCTGCATGCGCTGCACCGCGAGGGCTGGCTGGAGGGCGTGTACCTGATCCTGGCCTCGCTGAACAACGTGTCGCGCCTGATCGCCGAGAAGCAGCGGCGCCTGCGCGAGGAAGCCGAGGGGAAGGCGGCCTGAGCATGTTCGACCGGCTCGCGAAAGTGCGCGTGCTCGAGGGCTGCACGCCGGAGACGCTGCCGCTGGAACGGCTGCTCGCCGAGGCCACGCCCACCGTGCTGCCGGGGCTGGCGCGCGACTGGAGCCTGGTCAGGGCCGGGCTGGAATCGTCGCAGGCCGCGCGCGAGCTGCTGCGCAGCCACTACAACGGCCGCCCGCTGCAATACAACTGGGGCGAGCCGTCGACGGCGGGACGGCCGTTCTACAACGAGGATTTCACCCGCCTCAACTGCGAGGTGCGGCGCGGCACCCTGGACCAGGTGCTGGACGAGCTGGCCGCCTGCGAGGACGACCCGGCGCCGCCGACCTACTACGTGGCCTCGCTGCTGGTCGACTACTGCCTGCCCAGCCTGCGCGGGCACAACGACCTTGGCCTGGAGCGGCACGGCGTGTCCGCGCCGCCGAGCATCTGGATCGGCAACCGGGTGACCGCGTCCTGCCACTACGACGCGCCCAACAACATCGCCTGCTGCGCGGTGGGCCGGCGCCGCTTCACCCTGTTCCCGCCGGAGCAGGTGCACAACCTCTATCCCGGCCCGTTGCATCCCACGCCGGGCGGGCAGGCGGTGAGCGTGGTCGACTTCGAGGCCCCGGACCTGGAGCGTTACCCGCGCTTCGCCGAGGCGATCAAGGCCGGGCAGACGGTGGTGCTGGAGCCGGGCGACGCGATCTTCATCCCCAGCATGTGGTGGCACCACGTGCAGGGCCTGGATCCATTCACCGTGCTGGTCAACTACTGGTGGAGCAGCATGCCGGCCTGGATCCCCACGCCGATGCACGCGCTCAACCTGGCGATGTGGTCGATCCGCGACCGCCCGGAGCAGGAAAAGCGCGCCTGGCGCGAGCTGTTCGAGTACTACGTGTTCGGCCCGGCCGGGCGCGCCGGCGAGCACCTGCCCGAGCAGGCGCGGGGCGAGCTGGCGCCGTTCGACGAAACCTCCGCCCGCCGCATGCGGGCGGCCCTGATCAACAAACTCAACCGCTGACCGCGGCGGGTCGGCGGATCCGGGCGCCACGGGATGGCGCACGCATCCGCCCATCGCGGCCCGGGCGGCCATCGCAATGGAGGGGGACTGTCTTGGACAACAACCGGATCCGCAAGGTGGTGATCGCTGGCGGCGGGACCGCAGGCTGGGTGGCGGCCTGCGCGCTGACCCACCAGTTCCGCGACCTGCTGGAGATCACCCTGGTCGAATCGGAGGAGATCGGTACCGTGGGCGTGGGCGAGTCCACCATCCCCACGATCCGCACCTTCCACCGCCTGCTGCAGATCGACGAGCGCGAGTTCATGAAGGCGGTGGCCGGCAGCTTCAAGCTCGCCATCTCCTTCGAGAACTGGAAGCGGCCTGGCGAACGCTACTTCCACCCGTTCGGCACCACCGGCGTGAACACCTGGTCGTGCGATTTCCACCAGTTCTGGCTCGAGAGCCGCAGGCGCGGCATCCACTCCGACCTGGGCGACTACTGCCTGGAGACGGCGGCCGCGCGCCTGGACCGGTTCGCGCTGTTCGACGCCAACGACAGCGCCCAGCAGTGGTCGATGCGCTGGACCAAGGCCGCCACCCGCCTTGAGCGCTCGGACGTCAGCTATGCCTACCACTTCGACGCGGCGCTGTACGCGGCGTTCATGCGCGCCAAGTGCGAAGGCCGCGGCCTGAAGCGGGTCGAGGGCAAGATCGCCCAGGTCCGGCAGGATCCCGGAAGCGGCTACGTGCAGGCGCTGGTGCTGGAGGATGGCCAGGTGCTCGAGGGCGACCTGTTCATCGACTGCACCGGCTTCCGCGGCCTGCTGATCGAGCAGACGCTGAAGACCGGCTACGAGGACTGGAACAACTGGCTGCCGTGCAACCGCGCGGTGGCCATGCAGGTGGAGTCGGACGTGCCGCCGGTGCCGTACACCCGGGCGATCGCGCACGAGGCCGGCTGGCGCTGGCACATCGCCTTGCAGCACCGGGTCGGCTGCGGCTGGGTGTTCTCCAGCGAGCACATGTCCGACGACGAGGCCGCGGCCAGGCTGCGCGCCGCCTATCCCGACGACAGGCTGGTGCGCGAGCCGTGGGTGGTGCCGTTCCGCACCGGGCGCCGCCGCCAGGCCTGGAACAAGAACGTGGTCTCGCTGGGCCTGGCCAGCAGCTTCATCGAACCGCTGGAATCCACCAGCATCCACCTGACCCTCAGCGCGGTGACGCGGCTGGTGCAGCTGTTCCCGTTCGAGGGCATCAGCCAGGCGGTGGTGGACCGTTACAACAAGGTCAGCCGCGACGAGCTGGAGCACATCCGCAACTTCATCATCCTGCACTACCACCTCAACCAGCGCGACGAGCCGATGTGGAAGCAGTGCCGCGAGATGCAGCTGCCGCCGGAGCTGGCCGAGCGCATCCAGGTGTTCCGCGACACCGCCTACGCCTGGCAGGGCGAGGACGAGCTGTTCCGCCTGGATTCGTGGACCCACTGCATGCTGGGGCAGGGCGTGGTGCCCAAGGACCACCATCCGCTCACCCGCGGCCTGAGCGACGCGGACATGCAGACCCTGCTGCAGGGCGTGCGCCGCCCGATCGAGCGCGCGGTGCAGGCGATGCCGCAGCACCACGAGTTCCTCAAGCGCTATTGCCCGGCCGACCCGTCGGTGTGGCACAGCAGGCGCCGTTCGACCGTGGGCTGAGCCAAGGCATGATCATCGACCTCAGCCCGCAGCTGCGCGTCCAGCGCCTTTCCATCGGCCGCGAAGGCGCGCCGCTGCTGGTCGTGGACCAGCTGGTGGCCGATCCGGAGCGGCTGGTGCGCAAGGCCGCGCGCCTGGACTTCACGCCGCAGGGCGCGTTCTTCCCGGGCATCCGCGCGCGCGCGCCGGCGTCCTACGAAGTGCTGCTGGAGCGCCTGGCGCAGCCGCTGCTGGAGGAGTTCTTCGGGATCGGGCCGGGCCGGCTGCGCGCGACCTCGCATTACTCGCTGATCACCCGGGCGCCGGAGCAGCTGATGTTCCTGCAGCGCATCCCGCACATCGACGCGGTCTCGCACCAGGGCCTGGCCGCGGTGCACTACCTGTTCCGCGGCAACTGGGGCGGCACCGCGTTCTACCGCCACCGCGCCACCGGCTTCGAGTACGTGGACGAGACCCGGCACGAGGCCTATTACCGCAAGCTGGACGAAGAAGCCCAGGGACCGGACGCGCCCGGCCCGGGTTACATCGGCGAGGACACGCCGATGTTCGAGCGCATCGGCCAGGTCGAGGGCGTGTTCAACCGCCTGGTGATGTACCGGCGCAATTCGCTGCATTCGGCCACGATCGACAACCACAACGTGCCGCCGCCCGATCCGCTCAACGGGCGGCTGTCGATCAATACCTTCATCGACGTGATCCAGTAGTCCCCGCGGCGCACTTGCCCCCCCGCCCGCGTTGCTTCGCGGGTGGGGTGGCCGCGTGCGCGCGTGGCCACCGCGACGCGGATGCCCTGCGTTGCGGCCACATCGGCGGCGCGCATGGCACTGCGCCGCGACGCCACCCGCGGAGAGTCGTGCTGCGGCGCACAACGATCGGCATCGCGTTCGCCGAGTCACGGATCGATCGGGAAATCCGCGTGCGTGGCACTGCAAGCAATGATGACGCGCGGCAGCAGCGGCGTGCATACACATGCGTATTCCGCAAATGCGCTGATTGCCATGTCGTTTTGAAATGCCGCGGCGCCGGTAGCAAGCGGCCGCATGGCGGGCGCTCGCAAGCATCGCTTGCAGCGCCGAACCGCAGGCTCGTGCTTCCGTGCGGATGCCGCGATAGCAAGCGTCAATAACGCCGCGCCGTGCTTGGACACACTGCAGGACAGCTGTTATCCCTTCGCCCCGCGTTGACAGGCGCCCGCCGCGCAGGTCGATCGAAAGGCACCTGTCAGCGCAGTGGCGCGCGGAAGAATGCGCCCATCCCGATCGCCGACCAGGCAGTCCGTCCCGCAGCTGGCGAGCCAGCACGGCCGGCACGCGCCGTCCGGACCGGAGCCGGAGGTCGAAGGACACCACCCGTTCGCAAGCCCGAGAGATGGAGGTACCAGGATGTACATGCGTTCCCGATGTCCAGCGCTGTCTATCGGCGTAACGGCGGCCACCCCCGGTCCGCACGCGCCAGCGCACGCCGGATAGCCGCCAACCCCCCCCCAGTGCCAAGGACTCCCCCCAATGAACCATAAGCTGAAGAAGTTCCGCTCGCGGGCGATGTTCACCGTCGTCGGCGGCATGATCGTGGTCAACCCGGCGTTCGCGCAGGACGCGCAGGATGCAACCCAGCTCGACGCCGTGCAGGTCACCGGCCTGCGCAGCAGCCTCGACCAGGCGATGAACATCAAGCGAGATTCCGCGGGCATCGTGGACGCGGTCAGCGCCGAGGACATCGGCAAGTTCCCCGACACCAACCTTGCAGAGTCCCTGCAACGCATCACCGGCATCTCGATCGAGCGCCGCGACGGCGAAGGCGCCCAGGTCACCGCGCGCGGCTTCGGCCCGCAGTTCAACATGGTCACCCTCAACGGCCGCCAGGTCCCCGGCGCGGACGCGTTCGGATCGCCCGGGCAGGTGGCAGTGGGCGGCGTGGACGGTGGTACCCGCGCGTTCAACTTCGCGCAGCTGGCGTCGGAGGCGGTCAGCGGCCTGGAGGTCTACAAGACCGGCCAGGCGCATGTTCCCTCCGGCGGCATCGGCGCCACCATCAACATCCTCACCGCGCGTCCGTTCAACAACCGCGGCGGCGAGGTGGTCGCCAGCGCCGGCGTCAAGGGCGTCTACGACAAGTCGCAGCCGTTCGGCACCGACATCACCCCGGAAGTGTCCGGCATCTTCAGCTACGCCAATCCGGACAAGACCTGGGGCATCAGCCTGAGCGCCAGCCAGCAGAAGCGCCGCGCCGGCTCGACCCAGGCCACCGAGAACGCATGGAACGTGCAGGAATGGACCGGCTCGATGCCCGGCAACCCCGCCGTGGTCAACGCCCCGGAGGTGGGTGAGCTGTACGCGCGGCCGAACGACATCCGCTACGCGTTCTCGGACTTCCAGCGCGAGCGCGTCAACGCGCAGGCCGTGCTGCAGTTCGCGCCCAACGACGACGTCGTGTTCACCCTGGACTACACCCACTCGACCAACGAGATCACCGAAAAGCGCGGCGAGATGGGCATGTGGCTGCAGAACGACGCCTACACGCACGTCGAGTTCGACCGCAGCGGCGCGATCGCCACCCCGGTCTACATCCGCGAGATCTCCACCGCCGGCTCCTCGCCGTTCAAGGACTTCGGCATGGAGCAGCAGCGCAACGCGCAGAAGTACGAGTTCAACCAGATCGGCCTCAACGTCGACTGGCGGGTCAACGACAGCCTGCGCCTGAGCTTCGACGCCCACAACTCCAAGACCGAGAGCAAGCCGAACGACCCGCTGACCGGCGGCGGCGCGCTGTACGTCAGCGTGGCCGGCACCAACAACTGCGTCGGCACCGGTGCACCCAACTGCGGCGGCCACTATGCCCAGGAGTTGCGGTTCAACAACGGCCTGCCGATCGGCACGCGTACCTGGTACCCGACCCTGGCCGACGCCCAGGCCGGCACCAACGGCCAGGTCAACCCGCCCTGGCAGGAGGGCCAGGTCGGCTCCCAGGTCCTGCGCATCAACGCCCAGCGCCAGGAGTCGGAGATCAAGCAGGGCCGCATCGACGGCGAATGGGTGTTCGACGACGGCCGCTTCCAGTTCGGCGTGGACAGCTCCACGGTCACCCTGCGCCAGCAGAACAATTCCGAGAACTTCAACACGCTCGGCAACTGGAGCGTGGACAACGTCGCCAGCGACGTGCAGAACGGGCTGATGGGCCTGCTGACCCCGTACGACGTGGTCGGCATGTTCGACGACTTCAGCGCCCCGGGCGCGTTCCGCAGCGGCTTCCGCGGGAATGCCGGCGCGCTGGCGGAGTGGGCGCGGGACGTCTACGGCTCGGACATCGGGCTCAACCCGATCCTCAACACCAACAGCATGGTTGAGGAGAAGACCCACGCGGCGTATTTCCAGGTGGACCTGGAGGGCCAGCTTGCCGGCCGGCCGGTGAACACCCGGCTCGGCCTGCGCTACGAGACCACCGACGTGGAGGCGGTCAACGTGGTGGCCAACCGCGCGGCCATCAACTGGCAGTCCAACAACGACTTCCAGATCAAGGACGGCGCTCCGGGCGACGCGACGGTGTACAGGGACACGAACAGCTACAGCTACATCCTGCCGAACCTGGATTTCTCGATCGACTTCACCGATACCCTGAAGGGCCGCGCCTCCTTCGGCCGCACCATCGCCCGCGCGCCGTTCACCAGCCTGGCCGCCGGCCCCGGCAACGTGAACCGCCCGAATGGCTCGGTGCTGCTGAACGAATCCAGCCGTGGCTCGGCCGACGCGCAGAACACCAAGCTGCGGCCGCTGGAGTCCAACAACGTCGACCTGGCGCTGGAGTGGTACTTCGCCGATGCCAGCTACCTGAGCGCGACCTACTGGAACAAGTCGGTCAACAACTTCCTGGGTACCGCGGTCGAGAGGGGCACGATGTACGACCTGACCGACCCGACCTCGGGCCCGGATGCGCTGGCGGCGCTGGCGTTCCTGGACAGCGCGGACTGCGTGGCCCAGGTGCAGGCGGCCGGCGGCAATCCCGACAGCGCCTGCGCGGCCAGCGACACCAACCTGTTCACCGCCCTGGCCATGCTGCGCAACGCCACCGAGACCGGGGGGCTGGCGGCCTACAACGGCAGCCAGGCGCTGGAGATGGAAAGCCGCTACGACATCGAGGGCCTGCCGACCGACCCGCTGTACGAGTTCAACATCAGCCGGCCGGTCAACCAGCACACCGCCAAGCTCAACGGCTGGGAACTGGCCGGCCAGTACTTCTTCGGCGACACCGGCTTCGGCATCTACGCCAACTACACCATCGTCAACGGCGACGTCGGCTTCAACAACGCGTCCATCGCCGAGCAGTTCGCCCTGCTGGGCCTCAGCGACACCGCCAACCTGATGCTGATGTACGAGAAGTACGGGTGGTCGGCCCGCCTGGCGTGGAACTGGCGCGACGAGTACCTGATCCTCAGCAACCAGGACGACGCCTCGCACAACCCGTACTACGTGGAGGAGTACGACCAGATCGACCTGAGCGTCACCTACCAGCTCGACGACCAGTGGGCCTTCAGCCTGGAGGCGATCAACCTGACCGGCGAGGACGTGCGCTGGCACGGCCGTACTGGCAGCCAGATCGTGCGCCTGGTCGACCAGGCACCGCGCTACATGCTGGGCGTGCGCTACAAGTTCTGATCCTGGCGGGTGAGCGCCGGTTTGGCGCGGGGGCCGCTGCGCGGGCAGCGGCCCCCTGCACGGGCGCGGACCGGAGGGCGGGGCGCCCGTGCCGGTTCCGGCGTGGACGAAGGGCAGGAGGGGGAATGGCGCGTTACGAGCTGCTGGACAAACGAGGCCCACCGCGACCTCAGGGTGGCGCTGGGGCACGGCCCGCAGTTCGGTGACGCGGTGGGCGCGGTCCCGGCGTTCCCCACAGAGTTCGCCGAACTGCTGCGGGATTACCCGATCCTGCTCAAGCGCAATGCCGACGACTCCGGGTGGGAGGCGTTCGCCCTGCTCGGATTCGACCGGGACGAGAACCTGTTGCTGCAGGATGGATGCTGGGAAGCGGCCTACCTGCCCGGTTACGTCGCCAAGGGCCCGTTCCTGATCGGGTTCCAGCCGCGGGTCGAGCACGGCCGGGAAATCCTCGAGCCGGTGGTCCACGTCGACCTGGACCACCCGCGGGTGGGCGCGCCGGATGGCGTGCCCGTGTTCCTGCCGCAGGGCGGGCAGAGCCCGTACCTGGAGTACGTCATCCGGGTGCTGCGCGGGATCCACGACGGGGTGCAGGCGGCGTGGCGGATGTACGCCGAGTTCGACCGGCTCGGACTGATCCAGCCGGTGGAGCTGGAACTGCAGTTCGACGCCACCACGTCCGGGCGGCTGACCAGCTTCCACGCGATCGACCGCGCGCGGCTGGCGACGCTGCCGACGCAGAGGTGGCGTCGCTGCACCGCAGCGGCTGGCTGGAGGGCGCCTATCTGATGCTGGCCTCGCTGCACAACGTCGGCCGCCTGGTGGCGCGCAAGCGGGCACGGCTGGCGGCACAGGCGTGACGGAGGCGGCGGGATGCCTGGTGCGCAAGCGCGCGCACCGGACTCCGGCGCGAAGGAGGCCCGGCCATCCCGCGACGGGCCCCGGCTCAGGCCAGCGCGTAGCGCAGCGCGAACAAGCCGGCCACCAGCCACACCGCCGTATGCACCTCGCGCCAGCGGCCGGTACCGGCCTTCAGCACCGCGTAGGCGATGAAGCCGAAGGCCAGGCCGTTGGCGATGGAGTAGGTGAAGGGCATGGCCAGCGCGCACAGCGCCGCCGGCACCGCCTCGGTCAGCTCGCTCCACTCGATCTCCACCAGCTCGCGCAGCATCAGCCCGGCCACGTACAGCAGCGCCGGCGCGGTGGCGTAGGGGGGCACCATCGCCGCCAGCGGCGAGAACAGCAGTGCCGCCAGGAACAGTGCCGCCACCACCAGGGCGACCAGGCCGGTGCGGCCGCCGACCTGCACGCCGGAGGCGCTCTCGGCGTAGGCGGTGGTGGAACTGGTGCCCAGCAGCGAACCGGCCAGGATCGCGGTGCTGTCGGCCAGCAGTGCACGGCCGAAGCGCTTCTGCCCGTCCGCCAGCTTCAGCAGGCCGGCGCGGCTGGTCACGCCGTACAGGGTGCCGGTGGCGTCGAACACCTCCACCAGCACGAACACCAGCACCACCTGCAGAAGCACCGACCAGCCGGCGCCTTCCTCCCAGTGCAGCAGGCCCGGCAGGTCGAGCTTGAGGAAGGTCGGCTCCAGGCTCGGGGGCAGCGAGACCAGGCCGTTCCATTGCACCAGGCCCATGGCCCATGCGGTGGCGGTGACGGCGAGGATGCCGATGAGGATGGCGCCGCGGACCCGGCGTGCCTCGAGGACGGCGATCAGCAGGAAGCCGCCGAGTGCCAGCAGCGGTTCCGGCTCGGTCATCGGCCCCAGCCGCACCAGGGTGTCGGCGTCGCCGATCACAACGTCGGACTTCTGCAAGGCGATGATCGCCAGGAACAGGCCGATGCCGGCCACGATCGCGCTGCGCAGCGACACCGGGATGCCGTCCACCAGCCAGCGGCGCACCCCGGTCACGGTCAGCAGCAGGAACACGATGCCCGACAGCAGCACCGCCGCCAGCGCCTGCTCCCAGGGCAGGCCGGCGGCGCCGACCACGGTGAAGGCGAAGAACGCGTTCAGGCCCATGCCCGGGGCCATGCCCACCGGGAAATTGGCCGCCAGCGCCATCACCGCCGAACCCAGCGCCGCGGCCAGGCAGGTGGCCACGAACACCGCGCCCGGGTCCATGCCCGTGGTGGCCAGGATCGCCGGGTTGACGAAGACGATGTAGGACATCGTCAGGAAGGTGGTCAGGCCGGCCAGCACCTCGGTGCGCGTGCTGGTGCCGTGCTCGCTCAGCTTGAACAGGCGTTCGGGCAGGGACATGGGCAGGCTCCGGCCTGGCGGGGGCTGGAAAAGGCACCGGCCGCGCGGGGCGGCCGGTGGAAGCTTACTTCAGGGCCTTGAAGCGCAGGCGCTTGGGGCCGGCATCGTCGCCGAGGCGGCGCTTCTTGTCCTCCTCGTACTCGCGGTAGTTGCCCTGGAAGAACTCCACGTGCGAGTCGCCCTCGAAGGCGAGGATGTGGGTGGCGATGCGGTCCAGGAACCAGCGGTCGTGGGAGATCACGAAGGCGTTGCCCGGGAACTCAAGCAGCGCGTCTTCCAGCGCACGCAGGGTCTCGATGTCCAGGTCGTTGGACGGCTCGTCCAGCAGCAGCACGTTGCCGCCCTGCAGCAGGGTCTTGGCCATGTGCAGGCGGCCGCGCTCGCCGCCGGACAGCGAGCCGACCCGCTTCTGCTGGTCCTGGCCCTTGAAGTTGAAGCGGCCGATGTAGGCGCGCGACTGGATCTCCACGCCGTTGATGTTGAGGATGTCCAGCCCGCCGGACACTTCCTCGAACACGGTCTTGTCCGGGTCCAGCGCGTCGCGGCTCTGGTCCACGTAGGCCAGGTTCACGGTCGGGCCGATGATGATCTGGCCCGAATCCGGCTGCTCCTGCCCGGTGATCATCTTGAACAGGGTCGACTTGCCGGCGCCGTTGGGGCCGATGATGCCGACGATCGCGCCCGGCGGCACGATGAAGCTCAGGTCGTCGATCAGCAGGCGGTCGCCGAAGCGCTTGGAGACGTTGCGGAACTCGATGACGTTGTTGCCCAGGCGCTCGCCCGGCGGAATGAAGATCTCGTTGGTCTCGTTGCGCTTCTGGTACTCGACCGACTGCAGCTCCTCCAGGCGGGCCAGGCGCGCCTTGCCCTTGGAGCGGCCGCCCTTGGCGTTCTGGCGCGCCCACTCCAGCTCCTTGGCGATCGCCTTCTGGCGCGCCTTCTCCTGGTTCTCTTCCTGCTTGAGCCGCTCTTCCTTCTGCTGCAGCCACTCGGTGTAGTTGCCCTTCCACGGGATGCCGCGGCCGCGGTCCAGCTCGAGGATCCACTCGGCGGCGTTGTCGAGGAAGTAGCGGTCGTGGGTCACGGCCACCACGGTGCCGGTGTAGCGCTGCAGGAACTGCTCCAGCCACTCCACCGACTCGGCGTCCAGGTGGTTGGTCGGCTCGTCCAGCAGCAGCATGTCCGGCTTCTGCAGCAGCAGGCGGCACAGGGCCACGCGGCGCTTCTCGCCGCCGGACAGGTTGCCGATCTTCGCGTCCCACGGCGGCAGGCGCAGGGCGTCGGCGGCCACTTCCAGCTGCTGCTCCAGGGTGTGGGCGTCGCCGCTGGCGAGGATCGCCTCCAGGCGCTCCTGCTCCTTGGCCAGGGCGTCGAAGTCGGCGCCTTCCTCGGCGTAGGCGGCGTAGACCTCGTCCAGGCGCTTCTGCGCCTGCAGGATCTCGCCCACGCCTTCCTCGACCGCCTCGCGCACGGTGTGCTCCGGATCCAGCTGCGGCTCCTGCGGCAGGTAGCCGACCTTGATCCCCGGCTGCGGGCGGGCCTCGCCCTCGTAATCGGTGTCCACGCCGGCCATGATCCGCAGCACGGTGGACTTGCCGGCGCCGTTGAGGCCCAACAGGCCGATCTTGGCCCCCGGGAAGAAGCTCAGCGAGATGTCCTTGATGATCTGCCGCTTGGGCGGGACCACCTTGCTGACCCGGTTCATGGTGTAGATGTACTGCGAGGACATGGTCTCTCCGTGCGCAATCCGCCTGGCCCGGCGGGCAGGCGGCGTAGGAATCTGGGGAATCGCGAATTATAGCCCGCCGCCGGGGCGCCTGCCGGGCGCCGCCGGCGGCTGGCTGGATCCTGAACGCGCGCGGCGCGGACCCGGCTGGAACCGGTTTCGCGGGGCGATCCGTTCAGGCGGCGTGAGCAAGATGGAGGCGTCACCACAGCGGGAGAGCCGCCCCATGAAGCGCACCCACCTGATCGCCCTGACCGTCGCGGCCGTGCTGGGCCTCGGCGCAGCGGTCCCCCAGGCCGAAGCGGCCGGTGACCGCCACCATGACCGCCATGGCTGGAGCCGGGGCCACGACCGAGGCCCGGCGCACCACCGCCGCGACAACCGTTCCCATTACCGCCCCGGGCACCACCACGCGCCGCCGCGGGTCGTGGTCCACCACCGCCCGGCGCCGCCCCCGCCGCCGCGCCACGTCTGGGCCCGCGGCCAGCGCTTCCACGACCACTACCACGGCCCGGTCTACGTGGTGCACGACTACTCCCACTACCACCTGCGCCCGCCGCCGCACGGCCACCACTGGGTGCGCGACGACCACGGCAACATGCTCCTGGTGGCGATCGCCACCGGCATCATCGCCGACCTGATCCTGCACCATTGAGCCATGCCCCCGGAGGGGCGCATGGACCGCCAGCCGGCCACCCTCGGGTGGCCGGTTGCGTTTGCGGCCGCCGCGTCCGCCGCGGTACGGGCGCCGGGGCGGCGGCCGGCATACAATTGGCCGGCCTTTCCCCTTTTTCCTGCCTGCTGGAGCCGCCGATGTACTCGCGTGATGCCCGTATTGCGTCCTACGACCCCGAACTGGCCCAGGCCATCGCCGACGAGGCCCGCCGCCAGGAGGACCATGTCGAGCTGATCGCCAGCGAGAACTACGCCAGCCCGCGCGTGTTGGAGGCCCAGGGCAGCGTGCTGACCAACAAGTACGCCGAGGGCTATCCGCACAAGCGCTACTACGGCGGCTGCGAGTACGTCGACGTGGCCGAGCAGCTGGCCATCGACCGCGCCAGGCAGCTGTTCGGCGCCGACTACGCCAACGTGCAGCCGCACAGCGGCTCGCAGGCCAACCAGGCGGTTTACTTCGCCCTCCTGCAGCCGGGCGACACCATCCTGGGGATGTCGCTGGCCCATGGCGGCCACCTGACCCACGGTGCCAAGGTCAACGCCTCCGGCAAGATCTTCAACGCCATCCAGTACGGCGTGGACGACCAGGGCCTGATCGACTACGACGAGGTCGAGCGCCTGGCCGTGGAGCACAAGCCGAAGATGGTGGTGGCCGGCTTCTCCGCCTATTCGCAGGTGGTCGACTGGGCGCGCTTCCGCGCCATCGCCGACAAGGTCGGCGCCTACCTGTTCGTGGACATGGCCCACGTCGCCGGCCTGGTCGCCGCCGGCGTGTACCCGAACCCGCTGCCGCACGCGCACGTGGTCACCTCGACCACCCACAAGACCCTGCGCGGCCCGCGCGGCGGCATCATCCTGGCCTCCGCCGGGGGCGCGGGCGACAAGTTCGAGGACATCTCCAAGAAGCTGCAGTCGATCGTGTTCCCGGGCATCCAGGGCGGTCCGCTGATGCACGTGATCGCGGCCAAGGCCGTGGCGTTCAAGGAAGCGCTGGAGCCGGAGTTCAAGGCCTACCAGCAGCAGGTGGTGAAGAACGCCCAGGCCATGGCCAACACCCTGATCGCGCGCGGCTACAAGATCGTCTCCGGCGGCACACAGAACCACCTGATGCTGGTGGACATGATCGGCAAGGACGTGTCCGGCAAGGACGCGGAGGCCGCGCTGGGCCGCGCCCACATCACCGTCAACAAGAACTCGGTGCCCAACGACCCGCGTTCGCCGTTCGTGACCTCGGGCCTGCGCCTGGGTACCCCGGCGGTGACCACCCGCGGCTACACCGAGCAGGATTGCATCGACCTGGCCAACTGGATTGCCGACGTGCTCGACGCGCCGAACGACGACAGCGTGATCGAAGCCGTCAAGGCGAAGGTCACCGAGCAGTGCCGCAAGTACCCGGTCTACGGCTGAACCGCGGCCGGTCCCGGGCGGTTGCCGCCCGGGACCCGGCGATGCCCGTGGCGGCGGCCGCCGCGGCCGGCGCGCCCATGGCCAGCAAGCCGCGCGCGGGCCGCGCCCGCTGAGGAACACCCATGCATTGCCCCTTCTGCCAGCACAACGACACCCGCGTGATCGATTCGCGCGTGTCCGAGGACGGCGCCACCATCCGCCGCCGCCGCGAATGCGAAGCCTGCGGCGAGCGCTTCTCGACCCTCGAGACCGTGGAACTGAAGCTGCCGTCGATCATCAAGAGCGACGGCCGCCGCGAGCAGTTCGACGCCAAGAAGCTGCGCCAGGGCTTCGACCGCGCGCTGCAGAAGCGCCCGGTGGCCGAGGAGCAGGTCGAGGCCGCGGTGCGCGCCGTGGTGCATGCGGTGCGCATGAGCGGCGAGCGCGAGCTGCCGTCGCGGCGCATCGGCGAATTCGTGATGGACGAGCTGCGCAAGCTCGACCACGTGGCCTACGTGCGCTTCGCCTCGGTGTACCGAAGCTTCCAGGACGTGGCCGATTTCCGCGAGGAGATCGAGAAGCTGGAGCGCGGGCTGCCGTCGAGCGAGCAGCTGCCGTTGCTGGAAGCGGCGGGCGTGGTCCCGCCGGGCCACGGGCGCGTCGCCGAGCGGGCGAAGAAGCGCTGAGCACGCCGGTGCGCATCGACTGGCTCAGCGCGCATCCAGGGCATGCCGCCGGGCTGGCGGCGGCCCACGTGCAGGCCTTCGGCGCGCTGCTGCCGGACTGGACGGTGGAGGAGGCGCTGGTCGAGCTGCGTTCGCACGACCGCGCCGCGACCATCCCCTCGACCCTGGTCGCCCTGGACGAGGCTGGCGACTGGCTGGGCTCGGTGAGCCTGCTGGCCGAGGACCATCCGGACATCCCCCAGTACTCGCCCTGGCTGGCCAGCCTGTACGTACGCCCCGAGGCGCGCGGCGCCGGCATCGGCCGCGCCCTGGTGGCGCGCGCGGTGGCCGAGGCGGGGCAGGTCGGCACGCGGACCCTCTACCTCTACTGCAAGCCCGACGTCGCCGGCTGGTACCGCACGCTGGGCTGGCGCGACCACGACCTGCTGCGGCTGGGCCCCCTGGAGGTGCATGTGCTTGCGATCGACTGCGGGAACCACCGATGAGCGATGTCTTCGACGCCTTCGACCACGCCTGCATGGCGCGCGCACTGCGGTTGGCCGAGCGCGGGCTGTACACCGCGCGGCCGAACCCGGTGGTCGGCTGCGTGATCGCACAGGGCGGGGAAATCGTCGGCGAGGGCTGGCATCCGCGTGCCGGCGAACCACACGCGGAGGTGTTCGCGCTGCGCGAGGCCGGCGAGCACGCGCGCGGCGGCACCGCCTACGTGACCCTGGAACCCTGCGCCCACCATGGCCGCACGCCGCCGTGCGCCGAGGCCCTGGTCGCCGCCGGCGTGGCACGGGTGGTGGCGGCCATGCGCGATCCGTTCCCGCGGGTCGATGGCGCCGGTTTCGCCCGGTTGCAGGCCGCCGGCATCGCGGTGGCATCCGGGCTGCTGGAGCGGCAGGCGCGCGAACTCAACCTCGGCTTCCTGTCGCGCTTCACCCGTGGCCGGCCATGGGTGCGCGTGAAGCTTGCCGCCAGCCTCGACGGACGCACCGCGATGGCCAGCGGCGAGTCCAAGTGGATCACCGGCGAGGCCGCGCGCGCGGACGTGCAGCGCTGGCGGGCGCGCAGCGGCGCGATCCTGACCGGCGCCGACACCGTGCTGGCCGACGACCCGGCGCTGACCGTGCGCCTGGGCGACGACACCGCGTTCCAGCCGCCGCTGCGGGTGGTGCTCGACAGCCGCCTGCGCAGCCTGGCCATGCCCAGGGTGCGCGACGGCTCGGCGCCCACGCTTTACCTGCACGGCCCGGACGCGGTGCCGCCGCCGGGCCTGGACGCGGAGTTCGCCGCGGTGCCGCTGCGTGATGGCCGCCTGGACCTGGAGGCCGCGCTGCGGCTGCTGGCGGCGCGCGACATCAACGAGGTCCAGGTCGAGGCAGGCCCGGCCCTGTGCGGGGCGCTGCTGCGCGCCGGCCTGGTCGACGAGCTGCTGCTGTACCAGGCACCGCTGCTCCTGGGCGATACCGCGCGGCCGCTGTTCGCGGGGCTGGGGATCGAGGCCATGGCCCAGCGCCTGCGCATGCAACTGGTCGAGTCGGTGATGGTGGGCGAGGACCGCCGCCTGCTGCTGCGCCCGGCCCGGGACTGAGCGCGCCGCGACGCTGCGTCCCGCCGTTGCCGCGGGGCCTGGCGGGCAGGGTGGTAGAATCCCGCCGCCGGCCTGGCCGGCAGCCAGTACAGAACCAAACGTCTTCAGGGCGGGGTGGAATTCCCCACCGGCGGTAGGCGCCGTTCCCGGCAACGGGACAGGCGCGAGCCCGCGAGCGCCTCCGGCCATCCGGAGGGTCAGCAGATCCGGTCCAATGCCGGAGCCGACGGTTGTGGCGCGCAGGTCGCGCCCTAGAGTCCGGATGAGAGAAGACGCCGCGCCCGGCCGCAAGGACCGGGTGTGCGTGCTTTTTGCCCCTGGACGTTTTTCGCCATCGAACGCGGGAGACGCTCCATGCTGCAACCGACCACCCTCCTCCATGCCGCGCCGGCGCGCGCGCGTCGCCACGGAGGACTGCACTGATGTTCACCGGGATCATCGAGGGCGTGGGCCGCCTGGCCGCGCGCGAGCCGCGCGGCGGCGACGTCCGCTTCAGCTTCGCCACCGGCACCCTGCCGTGGCTCGGCTCCGGCGGCGGCGACGTGCGCCTGGGCGAGAGCATCGCGGTCAACGGCGTGTGCCTGACCGTGGTCGCGTTCGACGCGCAGGGCTTCCAGGCCGACGCTTCCACCGAAACACTGTCCCTGACCACCCTGGGCGAGCTGCCCGTGGGCGCGGCGCTGAACCTGGAGCGGGCCATGCGCCCGTCCGACCGCCTGGGCGGGCACCTGGTCAGCGGCCACGTCGACGGCATCGGGCGGGTGGTGTCGGTGCACGAGGACGCGCGCGCCCAGCGCTGGCGCTTCGCCGCGCCCGCGCCCCTGCTGAGGTACGTCGCGAAGAAGGGTTCGATCTGCGTCGACGGCGTCAGCCTGACCGTCAACGAGGTCGACGGCGAGGGCTTCGAGGTGGCGCTGATCCCGCACACCGTGGCCCATACCCGCTTCGCCGAAACGCGGGTGGGCGAGGCGGTGAACCTGGAGATCGACCTGGTGGCGCGCTACGTCGAGCGCCTGCTGGGCGCGCGCGGGGAGCCGGCATGAACTTCGCCACGATCCCCGAGCTGCTGGAGGAGATCCGCGCCGGGCGCATGGTGGTCATCGTCGACGACGAGGACCGCGAGAACGAGGGCGACCTGATCATGGCCGCCGAGCTGGTGCGCCCGGCCGACATCAACTTCATGGTCACCCATGCCCGCGGCCTGGTGTGCCTGTCGCTGACCCGCGAGCGCTGCGCGCAGCTGGGCCTGGCGCCGATGGTCCAGCGCAACACCGCGCAGTTCCATACCAACTTCACGGTCAGCATCGAGGCGGCCGAGGGCGTGACCACCGGCATCTCCGCCTACGACCGCGCCCACACCATCCGCACCGCGGTGCGCCCGGACGCCAAGCCCTCGGACCTGAGCCAGCCGGGCCACGTGTTCCCGCTGATCGCCCAGCCCGGCGGCGTGCTCACCCGCGCCGGCCACACGGAGGCGGCCAGCGACCTGCCGATGCTGGCCGGGCTGGAGCCGGCCGGCGTGCTGGTGGAGATCATGAACGCCGACGGCACCATGGCCCGGCGCCCGCAGCTGGAGGAGTTCGCGCGCCAGCACGGGCTGAAGATCGGCTCGATCGCCGACCTGATCGCCTGGCGCCTGGCCAACGAGCACACGGTCGAGCGGGTGGACGAGCGCGACATCGACACCGAGTTCGGTCCGTTCCGCCTGGTCACCTACCGCGACCGCATCGCCCACGAACTGCACTTCGCCCTGGTCCGCGGCACGCCGGACCGCCACACCCCGACCCTGGTGCGCGTGCAGGTGGAGAACCCGCTGGCCGACCTGCTGCACTGGCGGCGCGAGGACTTCGGCGTGGCCGGCACCGACGCCCTGCGCGCGATCGCCGCCGAGGGGCAGGGGGTGATGGTGGTGCTGTCGGCCCCGCGCGATCCCGAGGCCCTGCTGGCGCGGTTGCGCGCCGAGCCGGAGGCCCGCCGCGATCCCAGGGACGTGGGCCAGTGGCGGCGCAACGGCGCCGGCGCCCAGATCCTGGCCGACCTCGGCCTGGGCCGGCTGCGCGTGCTGGGCATCCCGCGCCGCCAGGTGGGCCTGGCCGGCTACGGCCTGGAAGTCGTCGAGTACCTGTCCCCCTAGCGCCAATGCGGCCGCCCGCGGCCCCGGGCGGCCATGTCCGGTAAACTGTGCGACCCCTGAGGATCCCCGAACCATGACCCTGTACGAAGGCGACCTGCGCGTGCCTGCCGGCGCCCGCTTCGCGATCCTGGCCAGCCGCTGGAATGCGCGCATCACCGACGCCCTGGTGGCCGGTGCCCGCCGCAGCCTGGCCGACAATGGCGTGCCCGAGGACGCGGTGGATGTGGTCCGCCTGCCCGGCGCCTGGGAACTGCCCATGGCCGCGCGCAAGCTGGCCAACGCCGGCACCCACGCCGCGATCATCGCCCTGGGCTGCGTGGTCCGCGGCGATACCCGCCACTACGAGCACGTCGCCGACCTGTGCGCCGAGGGCCTGATGCGCGTGGCCCTGGACACCGGCGTGCCGGTGCTCAACGGCGTGCTGGCGGTGGAGCGGTTCGAGGATGCCGAGGCCCGCGCCGGCGGCAGCCACGGCAACAAGGGTGAGGAAGCGGCGATGGCCGCGCTGGAAATGGTCAACCTGCTGGAGCGCCTGCCATGAACCGTCCGTTCCGTTCCCGCACCGGCGTCGATCCGGTCCTGCGCGCGCGCGCGCGCCGCCGTGCGCTGCAGGCCATCTATGCCTGGCAGATCTCCGGCGGCAATGCGCAGCAGGTGATTGCCCAGTTCGCCCACGAGCAGGCGCACGAGATCGCCGACCTGGCCTATTTCGAGGACCTGGTCACCGGCGTGCTCGCGCACCGCGCCAGCCTGGACGAGGCCCTGGCCCCGCACCTGGACCGCGGCGTGGAGGAAGTGGACGCGATCGAGCGCGCCGTGCTGCGCCTGGCCGCGTACGAGCTGCTGCACCGCCAGGACGTGCCGTACCGGGTGGTGATCAACGAGGCGATCGAGATCGCCAAGCGCTTCGGTTCCGAGCACGGCCACACCTACGTCAACGGCGTGCTCGACCGCGCCAGCGCGCAATGGCGCGCGGCCGAAGTGCAGGCCTCGCGCGGCGGCCGCTGAGCCATTCCCGGTGCGCGCCGCCGGCGGCGCGCCCGTCCTGCACGCCGGAGCCGCCATGGCCGAGTTCGACCTGATCGGGCTGATCCGCGAGCGCGCCGCCACGCGCGCCGACGTGCTGCTGGGCATCGGCGACGATGCCGCGCTGCTGCAGCCGCCGCCGGGCCATGCCCTGGTGGTGACTGCCGATACCCTCAACGAGGGCGTGCATTTCCCGGCCGGGACCGCGGCCGCCGATATCGGCTGGAAGACCCTGGCGGTGAACCTGTCCGACCTGGCCGCGATGGGGGCGAAGCCGGCGTGGTGCACGCTTTCGCTCTCGCTGCCGCGTGCAGACGCCGCGTGGGTCGGGGCCTTTGTCGACGGATTCCTGGACTTGGCCGGTCGCCATGGCATCGCCCTGGTCGGCGGCGACACCACCCGCGGCCCGCTGTCGATCGGCGTGACCGCGATGGGCCTGGTCGAGCAGGGCGCCGCCCTGCGCCGCGACCGCGCGCGGGTCGGGGACGATATCTGGGTCACCGGCACGCCTGGCGAGGCCGCCGGGGCGCTGGTGCTGGGCGGGCATGTCCCGGGACCGGCGCCTGCCGGCGAGGTGGCATCAAGCGCGCGTGCGGCGCTCGATTCGCGCCTGGCGCGGCCCACGCCGCGGGTGGAAGCCGGCCGCGCCCTGCTGGGCCTGGCCCATGCCTGCGTCGATATCTCCGATGGGCTGCTGGCCGACCTGGGCCATGTCTGCGCGCGCAGTGGCGTCGGCGCCGAGGTGCGGCTGGATGCGCTGCCCGCATCGGCCGCGCTGCGCGAAGTTTTCGGCGACGCTTCACGGGTGCTGCAGGCCACCGGCGGCGACGATTACGAGCTTTGCTTCACCGCGCCGGCGAACCTGCGCGAACAGGTCCAGCTGGCGCTGGAGCAGGTGGGCGTCGACGCCAGCCGCATCGGCCGCATCGTCGCCGGCCAGGGCGTGCGCGCGCTGGAGGCGCAAGGCCAGCCGTGGCAGCCGCCACGCGCCGGCTACGAGCATTTCGGCTGAGCGGCCTCAGCCGCGTGCATCCACCGCCGCGGCCATGCGCCGCACGGCTTCCTCCAGCAATGGGCGGGGCATGGCGAAGTTGAGCCGCACATGGCCTTCGCCGCCTGCGCCGCATTCGGCGCCATCGGTCAGCGCGACCTGGGCGTGGCGGCGGAAGAACTGCGCCGGTGGCTGGTCCAGGCCCAGCGCGCGGCAGTCCAGCCAGGCCAGGTAGGTGCCCTGCGGGGCGATGTAGCCGACCCGCGGCAGCAGTTGGGCCAGCAGCCGGCCCAGCAGGTCGCGGTTGCCGCGCAGGTAGTCCAGCACCGCCAGCCGCCAGGGATCGCCCTCGCGCCAGGCCGCGGTGTGCGCGACCACGCCCAGGGTGGCGGTGCTGTTGCCGGCGAAGTGGCCGATGCGCCGCCACACCTCCAGGTCGGCAGGGTTGGTGAACACCAGTTGCGCGCATTTCATCCCGGCCAGGTTCCAGGCCTTGGACGCGGAAACAGCGGTGATCGCCTGGCGTGCGGCTTCCCCGCCGAGCGAGGCATAGGGCACGTGCTGCGCGCCGGGATACACCAGTGGCGCATGGATCTCGTCGGCGAACACGCGCGCGTCGTGGCGGGCGACGACCGCGGCGATGCGCTCCAGCTCCTTGCGCGGGTAGACCTTGCCGATCGGGTTGTGCGGATTGCACAGCAGCAGCATGCGCGCGCCGCCGGCCAGCGCGGCCTCCAGCGCGTCCTCGTCCAGCGTCCACTCGTCCCGGCCGCGGTGCATGGGCACCGGCACCACCGGGTTGCCGAGCAGCTCCAGCAGCGGCACGAACGGCATGTAGCACGGCATCGGCAACGCCACCGGCGCGCCCGCCGGCAGGAAGTGGCGCAGCGTGATCTCCAGCGCGGCCAGCACGTCCGGTACCGCGCGCACCTGCGCAGGCTCCACCTCCCAGCCATGGTGTGCGCGCTGCCACTGCGCGCAGGCTTCGGCCAGGGCGTGCACCGGCGCGGCGGAGAGGTAGCCGAGCTGGCCGGCTTCCACCGCATCGTGTAGCGCCTGGCGGATCGGCGCGGCCACGCCGAAGTCCATTTCCGCGACGAAGGCGCCGATGCAGTCGGGGAAGGCGCGCCACTTCAGGCCGCCGGCCTGGCGCAACTGCCCGATGGTGATGCGGTCGAACTGGCTGGTGTCCACGCGTGCTCCTTGCCGGCCAACGATTGCGGGTGCTGTTTCAGCCGTGCGCCGGAGGCAGCACCTTGCCCGGGTTGAGGATGCCATCCGGATCCAGCGCCGCCTTCACTGCGCGCATCGCCGCCAGGGTGGCCGCGTCGAAGGCGCGGTCCATCCAGTCGCGCTTGGCCACGCCGATGCCGTGCTCGCCCGACAGCGTGCCGCCCAGGGCGATCACCTGCGCGAACAGCGCCTCCAGCGCCGCATGCGCGCGCGCGTCCTCGTCCGGGTCCTCCGGGTGGTACATGATGTTGACGTGCAGGTTGCCGTTGCCGGCATGGCCGAAGGCCACGATCGGAAGCGCATGCTTCGTCGACAGCGCCTCGACCGCGGCGACCAGGTCGGGGATGCGCGACACCGGCACCACCACGTCCTCGTTGATCTTGCCCGGCGCGATGCTGCGCAGCGCCGGGGAGAGCGCGCGCCGCGCGGCCCACAGGCGGTCGCGTGCGGCGCCGTCCATGGCCACGTCCAGCGACAGCAGGCCTTCGCCTCCGGCGGCATCGGCCAGCGCCTGCAATGCAAGCGGCAGGGTGTCCTCGTCGCCGTCGGCCTCGACCAGCAGCATGGCGCCCGCGTCCGGCACGTCCGTGCCGTTGCGGCGGAGCAGGGCGATCGCACTGCGGTCCATGAACTCGAGCATCGCCGGCACCTGCGGCTGGCGCATCAGCCGCGAGACCGCCGCGGCGGCGCCGGCCGCGTCGCGGTAGAACACGCGCAGGCCGGCCTGCGCCTTCGGTCGCGGCAGCAGGCGCAGGGTGGCTTCGACGATCAGGGCCAGGGTGCCTTCGCTGCCGACGATCAGGTGGGTGAGGTCGTAGCCGGTGGCGTCCTTGGTCCAGGGGCCGCCGCAGCGGATGACCTCGCCGGTGCCGGTCACCGCCGCCAGGCCCAGCACGTTGTCGCGGGTGGTGCCGTATTTCACCGCGCGCGGGCCGCCGGCATTGCAGGCGAGGTTGCCGCCGATGGTGCAACGCTCGGCGCTGGAGGGATCCGGCGCCCAGAACAGGCCGTGCGGCTGCAGTGCCTGCTGCAGGTCGCCGTTGAGCACGCCGGGCTGGACCACCGCGCAGCGGTCGTCGGGGCGGATGTCGAGGATCCGGTCCATGCGCGCGAACGAGACCACCACGCCGCCGGCGAACGGCACCGCGCCGGCGGCGGTGCCGGTGCCGGCGCCGCGCGCGACCACCGGCACGCGATGTGCGCGGCAGGCGCGCACGATCGCGGCCACCTGTGCCGTGTCGGCGGGCACCGCAACCGCATCGGGCAGGGCCTGGCGCCGCGAATCATCCTCGCCGTGGGCGCGGCGCGCGGCCTCGTCGGTGCGCCAGCCCTGCGGGCCGAGCAGGGCGGAAAGTTCGGCGTCCAGCGCCGCGGGCAGGGCGGTTGTCATCCCGGGATTGTAGGCCGCAGGCATGGCGGCTCAGGCATCGTCCGCGCGGAACGCATCCTTGAGCCAGCGGATCGAGGGCGCCGCCGGATCGCCGCTGGCCTCGGCCACGTCGAAGCGGCAGGGGCAGTCCGCCAGCCGTGGATGGCCGGCCAGGTACAGCTGCGCGGCGCGGACCAGGCGCCGGCGCTTGCCGGCATCGACCGAGGCCAAGCCGCCACCGAAGGCGGAGCCGGCGCGGTAGCGCACCTCGACGAACACCACGGTGGCGCCGTCGCGCATCACCAGGTCGAGCTCGCCGCCGCGGTAGCCGACATTGCGGTCCAGCGTACGCAGGCCGGCGGCTTCCAGCCGCGTCCGCACCGCGGCCTCCACCTGGGCACCGCGGGCGCGGCGGTCGACCTGTCCGGAGCCCGTCCCTGGGCGCCGCATGGGGCCGGCCTCAGTTCCCCAGCGGGACCGGCTGGCCGCCGCTGAAGGTGGCCCAGGCCGGCTGCCGCACCACGTTGCCGAAGCCATCCAGGCGCAGGTCGCCGGTGGCGCCGCGCAGCTGGCCGTTGGTGCCGGATAGCAGGCTTTCCAGGTAGGCGCTGATGCGCCAGGCGTCGTAGCCGAAGGCGAACAGGCGCGCGGCCGGGCCGCGTGCGGTCGGCAGCATCTCCGCCGCGCGGCTGGCGCCGGGCAGGCCGGTGGTGCCGCGGGTCGCCCAGGCCTCGGTGGGATAGACGATGCCGTCGAGCACCGCGTCCTCCTCGGCGCGACCGGTGCCGGAGGCCAGCTGCGAGGTGCCGACCCGGGTGCGCGCAGCGAACCCGGCCAGCGCCAGCTGCGGCGCCAGCGCCCGCGCCTGCGGGCCGCGCACCGCCAGGAACACGCTGTCCGCGCCGGCGGCCGCGGCCTCGACCAGGGCGGCACCAAGGTCGCCCGGCTGCTCGCCCACCGACAGGGTGGCGGCGATGTGGCCGCCGCGGTCGGCCAGCCGGCTGCGGAAGGCTTCCACCGCGCGCAGCGCGTTCTCGTCGGTGCCCGCCAGCACCAGCACGTTGCGGCGCTCGCGCGCCAGCAGGTAGTCCGCGGCCGCCAGGCCATCGTCCTCCGGCGCCAGCGAGAACATCGCATGGCCCGGCGGCGGCGGCGCGTCGCCGCGGTTCAGCGCCAGGCTCGGGACTTCCAGTGCCTGCCCGCGGAACACCGCGCCGACCTCGTCGCGGCCCAGCGGCCCGACCACGAAGTCGCTGCCCTCGGCCACCGCGCGCGCATAGGCCGCCTGGGCGCCGGCGGGCGTGCCGGCGGTGTCGTAGAACACGACCTCCGGGCGCTGCCGGGTTTCGCCGTAGTAGCCGGCCAGCAGGCCATCGCGCACCGGCGCGGCGGCGGTGGCCAGCGGTCCGCTCAGCGGCAGCAGCACCGCCAGGCGGCGCGGCGGGCGGTAGCCGTCGGCGGCGGCCGGCGGGCGCGAGTCGAAATTCCAGCCCTCGCCCGGATCCAGCGGGCGCGGCAGCGGCAGGCCGCGCTGCACCATGGCCCGGGCGGCAAACTTGTACAGCGGATCGCCGGCCGGCAGCGCGGCGGCGAATGCGCCCAGGCCGGCGTCGTCCAGCGTGCCCAGCAGGCGGTCGATCTGGCGGCGGTTCTCCAGCCGCGTCTCGCCGGCCAGGCCGGCGTCGGCGCGGGCGCGCGCCGCGGCGGCGCCGCGCGCGTCGTTGCCTGCCTCCAGCGCGGCCGCGCGGGCCAGCTGCCAGCGCGGCTGCAGCGCCGCCGGCAGCGTGGCCGGATCGCCGCCGGCCAGCGCGGCGGCGGCCTCGGCCGGGCGTCCGTCCTGGATGGCCAGTTCGGCGCCAAGCAGGGCCAGGCGGCCGCGGCTGGCGCCGGCCACCCTGCGCGCGTCGACCTGGGCCAGCAGGCTGCGCGCGCGCGCCGCGTCGCCGGCCTCGTGCCAGGCGAAGGCGGCATCGGCGAGCAGGGCCTCGCGGCGGGCGCCGCTGGCGGCCTGCGCCTGCGCCTCCAGCCGGGTCGCGGCTTCGCGGGCCTGTCCCTGCTCCAGCAGGGCGAGGGCCGCGGCATGCTCCGGCGCGGAGGTGGTGGCCGGGACGCTGGCGCAACCGGCGGCCAGCAGCGCGGCCAGGCCGGTGGCGAGCAGGCGCGGGCGGAAGGACGGGGACTTCGACGTCGCGGGAATCGGCATATCCATCCGTTGGGCCGGAGGCGGTTCGGAAAGGGCTTAGGATTCTACCTTTCCCCCGCTGCCCGGACCCGTGATGCCCGCCGCCACCCTGCATGTCGTCGCCACGCCCATCGGCAACCTCGGCGATCTTTCGCCGCGGGCGCAGCAGGTGCTGCGCGAGGTGGCGGCGATCTGCGCCGAGGACACCCGCCGCAGCGGCCAGCTGCTGGCGCACTTCGGCATTTCCACGCCGCTGGTCGCGCTGCACGAGCACAACGAGCCGCAGATGGCCGAGCGCCTGGTGGCGCGGCTGCTGGCCGGCGAGTCGCTGGCCCTGGTCAGCGATGCCGGCACGCCGCTGGTCAGCGATCCGGGGTTCCGCCTGGTGCGTGCCGCGCGCGCGGCCGGGGTGAAGGTCAGCCCGGTGCCAGGGCCCTCGGCGCTGATTGCCGCGCTGAGCGTGGCCGGGCTGCCCAGCGACCGCTTCGCCTTCGAGGGCTTCCTGCCGGCCAAGGCCAGCGCCCGCCGCGAGCGCCTGGCGGCGCTGGCCGGGGAGCCGCGCACCCTGGTGTTCTACGAGTCCTCGCACCGGATCGAGGAGTCGCTGGCCGACCTGCGCCAGGCTTTCGGCGAGGAGCGTCCGGCGGTGCTGGCGCGGGAACTGACCAAGCTGTTCGAGACCGTGCTCGACGGCACCCTGGCCGAGCTGCACCGGCGGGTGCAGGACGATCCGGACCAGCGCAAGGGCGAGTTCGTGCTGGTGGTGCAGGGCGTGGGCGAGGATGCCGACGCCAGGCTGGCCGAAGGTCGCCGCGTCCACGCCATCCTGGCCAGGCAGCTGCCGCCATCGACCGCGGCCAAGCTGGCCGCGGAGATCACCGGCGCACCGCGCAAGGCGCTCTACGGCGCCGGCCCCGGGGAGTAAGCCGCGGCTGCGTGCAGGGCTGGAGGAGCGGCCGCAAGTCGCCGGCTCCGGGCGGAGCCGCGGCGCTCCGGAACCGGGTTACCCCGCTGCACGCCCCCCGGCCGGGTACACATATGCATGTACGCCCCTCCTTGCCACCGCTCCGTTCGCCCCAGGCCCCCTTGGTAAGGGGGCCGCCGCGGCAGCGGCGGGGGATTGGAGGTGAAGATTCGCGGGGCCCGCGCTTTGCTTCAGCAAAGCGTGGGGTATTCGTACGGCGAAGCCGTAGAATACGTCCCCGCGGAGTCGGCCAGACAGTCGCGTCATGCGCAAGCATGCCGAGGAAAGTCCGGGCTCCACAGGGCACGGTGCCAGGTAACGCCTGGGCGGCGCGAGCCGACGGAAAGTGCAACAGAGAGCAGACCGCCGATGGCCCGGAGCCCGCAAGGGCGAAGGGATCAGGCAAGGGTGAAACGGTGCGGTAAGAGCGCACCGCGAGCCTGGCAACAGGCCGGCACGGCAAACCCCACCGGGAGCAAGACCAAATAGGGAGACGATGCCGTGGCCCGCGGTGTCTCCGGGTAGGTTGCTTGAGCGTCGCGGTGACGCGGCGCCTAGAGGAATGACTGTCCACGACAGAACCCGGCTTATCGGCCGGCTCCGCCCCCATCCCGCCCCGCCTCCTGTCCGGGGGCGGGGCCATGTCTGATGCCCCCTACCTTTCCGTCCCCCGGAGCAGGCATCCCATCGCCTGGGATGCCTGCCTTGCGCAATTCGCGCAAATTGCCCGGTTTCCGCACCGGGGCGTATGCCGGCCGGCCATCAGGGCTCCACGCGGCCTTAACAGGTCCCGCAAACCGCCCAATCTCAAAATTTGAGACTAAACAGCGACTTGTGGAAAACCTTTGAACTTGTCTGTGAACATCTTCGCAAGCCATTGACGCGACAGGCGATTTCGCGCTCCACAGCCTGTTGACAACCCTGTTGGCGGTGCTAAGGTGGGCGCCAGTGGGAAAACCGGGAGTTTCGTGGTTTTCCGTGGATAGCCCCAGCAGCCGATGCGGGTAGCGAAGTGTTCCAAGGCGAGACCGCCATCACAGTGGACGACAAGGGACGGGTGGCCATTCCCACGGCCTACCGTGACCTGGTCGCGCGCGAGTGCGGCAACCGCCTGGTGATCACCTACAACCCGTTCGAGGCCGGCTCGCTCTACCTGTACCCGTACAAGGAGTGGGAGCGGGTGCGCGACGAGGTCAACAAGCTGCCCAGCACCCGTGCCGCGCACCGCCAGCTGCAGCTGAAGCTGGTCGGCGCCGCCACCCCGGTGGAGCTGGACGGCAATGGCCGCATTTCCATTCCCGCCAGCCACCGCGCGGCGGTCGGCATCGAGAAGAAGGCGGTACTGCTGGGCATGGGCGACAAGTTCGAACTGTGGAGCGAGCAGGCACACCACGCCCAGATCCAGCGGACCCTGTCCGACGAGGACCTGAGCGAGCACATGCTCGACCTGAGGTTGTGATGGCGGGGGACCGGATGCGGACTGCGCAGCCCGGCCACCCTGCGGACCCGTCGGCGCCGGCGGCACATCTGCCGGTGCTGTTCGCCGAGGTACTGGAGGGCCTGCGCGTGTTGCCCGATGGCCGCTACCTGGACGGCACCTTCGGTCGCGGCGGCCATGCGCGCGGCGTGCTGGAGCGACTCGGTCCGGGAGGCCGCCTGCTGCTGATGGACAAGGATCCCGAAGCGATCGCGGTGGCCGAGGCCGGCTTCGGTGGCGATCCGCGCGTGTCGATCCGCCGCGGCAGCTTCGCCGGCATGGCGCAGTGGGACGAGGCGCGCGAGCTGGACGGCATCCTGCTGGACCTGGGCGTGTCCTCGCCGCAGCTGGACGTGGCCGAGCGCGGCTTTTCCTTCGGCAAGGACGGCCCGCTGGACATGCGCATGGACCCCGACTCGGGCGAGAGTGCTGCCGAGTGGCTGGCGCGCGCCGACGAGCGCGAGATCGCCGAGGTCCTGTGGACCAATGGCGAGGAGAAGCAGAGCCGGCGCATCGCCCGTGCGATCGTGGCCGCGCGCGCGCAGGAGCCGATCACCCGCACCGCGCAGCTGGCGAACCTGATCGCCGGCGTGGTGCCGCGCGGCAAGGACAGGAGCCACCCGGCGACCCGCAGCTTCCAGGCCATCCGCATCCACATCAACCGCGAGCTGGCCGACCTGGAGGCCGGGCTGGATGCGGCCCTGGCCGCGCTGCGCCCGGGCGGGCGGCTGGCGGTGATCAGCTTCCACTCGCTGGAAGACCGCATGGTCAAGCAGTTCATCGCCCGCCATGCCAAGGCCCCGCCGGCCAACCGCCGGCTGCCGGAGGCGCAGGCGTTCGTGCCGGCGCTGGCCGCCCTGGGCGGCGCGATCCGCGCCGGCGAGGAAGAGCTGCAGGTGAACGTGCGCGCGCGCAGCGCGGTGCTGCGCGTGGCCGAGAAGCTGGACGGGCAGGGGAGGCGCGCGGCATGACCCGCTTCCTGGTCGCCATCCTGCTGCTGGCCACGGTCGCCACCGGCATCGCCGTGGTCTACGAGCGCTACCGCCACCGCCAGCTGTTCGTCGAGCTGACCCGGCTGGAGCGGCAGCGCGACGAGCTCAACATCGAATTCGGCCGCCTGCAGCTGGAGCAGGCGACCTGGGCCCAGGCCAACCGCATCGACCAGGTCGCGCGCGAGCGCCTGGGCATGAAGTTCCCCGAGGCCGAGGACATCGTGGTGGTGCGCCCATGAGCGAGCGCCGCCCGGTCCGCAACCGCAACCGCGCCCCGTTCAACCTGCGGGGCCGGATGCTGCTGGTCGGCGTCGCCCTGGGCCTGTGCTCGGTGGCGCTGGTCGGCCGTGCGGCCTGGGTGCAGCTGGTGGACGCGGAGTTCTACCAGCGCCAGGGCGAGGCGCGCTTCGTGCGCGAGATCCCGATCCCGACCTCGCGCGGCATGATCACCGACCGCAACGGCGAGCCGCTGGCGGTGTCCACCCCGGTGGAGTCGATCTGGGCCAACCCGCAGGAGCTGCTGCGCTACCCCGAGCGCCTGCCGGAGCTGGCCAAGGCCCTGGACGTGCCGCTGGACCAGCTGACCACGCGCCTGTCGCAGCGCGCTGACAAGGAGTTCGTCTACCTCAAGCGCCGGATCAACCCGGACCAGGCCAAGGCGATCCTCGCCCACAACATCCCGGGCGTGGCCTCGCAGCGCGAGTTCCGCCGCTTCTACCCGCAGGGCGAGGCGATGGCCCACGTGCTGGGCTTCACCAACATCGACGACCGCGGCCAGGAAGGCCTGGAGCTGGCGTTCGACGAGTGGCTGCGCGGCAAGCCCGGCGCCAAGCGCGTGATCCGCGACCGCCACGGCCGCATCGTCGAGAACATCGACCTGGTGCGCCCGGCCGAGCCGGGCAAGGACCTGGTGCTGAGCATCGACCGCCGCATCCAGTTCCTCGCCTACCGCGAGCTGCGCCACGCGCTGGACCAGCACAAGGCCGCCAGCGGCTCGGCGGTGGTGCTGGACGTGGCCACCGGCGAAGTGCTGGCGATGGTCAACCTGCCCAGCTACAACCCCAACGCGGTCACCGGCAACCCGGACAGCCGCCGCAACCGCGTGGTCACCGACCTGATCGAGCCGGGCTCGACCATGAAGCCGATCACCGCAGCCGCGGCGCTGGCCGCCGGCAAGGTGCATCCGGGCACCAAGTTCGACACCAGCCCCGGCTACATGGGCCTGGGCCGCTTCACCATCCGCGACCACCGCAACTACGGCGTGCTGGACGTCACCGGCATCATCACCAAGAGCTCGAACCTGGGCGCGGTGATGCTGTCGCAGCAGCTGAGCGACCAGTACTTCTACGACTTCGTGCGCGGCTTCGGCTTCGGCAGCCCGCCGCGCAGCGGCTTCCCGGGCGAGGCCGCCGGCGTGCTGCGCCCGCCGGCGCGCTGGGACGGCCTGACCAAGGCCACCATGTCCTACGGCTATGGCCTGTCGGTCACGCCGCTGCAGATTGCGCAGGCCTATGCCGCGCTGGGCAACCACGGCCGCCTGATCACCCCGACCTTCGTCAAGGGCCAGATCAACGAGCCGCGCCAGGTGGTGCCGCCGGAAATCGCCGACCAGGTCGTGCGCATGATGCAGACCGTGACCGAGCCGGGCGGCACCGCCACCCAGGCCGCGATCCTCGGCTACCACGTCGCCGGCAAGACCGGCACCGCGCGCCAGGCCGCCGCCGGCGGCTATTCGCGCCGCTACACCACCACCTTCGCCGGACTGGTTCCGGCGTCCAACCCGCGCTTCGCCACCGTGGTCGTGATCAACGACCCGCAGGCCGGCTCCTACTACGCCGGCCTGGTCTCCGGCCCCGTGTTCCGCGCGGTGATGGAAGACGCGCTGCGGGTGATGGACGTGCCGCCGGACGACATCGAGACCTGGCTGGCGGCGCAGGCCAAGGGCGAGGCCAAGCGCCAGGCGGCGCTGCCGCCGCTGCCGGAGGCGATCGACGACCCGGGCGCCGAGGACCCGACCCTGCCACCGGCGATGTCCGGCACCGGGGGGCTGCCATGAGCCGCTCCATGCTCCTGTCGCGCCTGCTGCCCGACGTCGCGCTGCCGCGCGACATCGCCGTTTCCGGGCTGGTGATGGACAGCCGCAAGGTACGCCCGGGCGATGCCTTCGTGGCGATCGCCGGCTTCGGCACCCACGGCCTGGCCTTCGCCGCGCAGGCGCGCGAGGCGGGCGCCGCGGCGATCCTGTTCGAACCGCCGGCCCCGGCCGAATCCCCCGCGCCGGAGGACGCGATCCCGGTGCCGGGCCTGCGCTCGCGCCTGGGCGCGATGGCCGACCTGTTCCACGGCCATCCCTCGCACGCGATGGCCATGGTCGGGGTCACCGGCACCAACGGCAAGACGTCCACCGTGCAGCTGCTGGCCCAGGCCTGGCACCAGCGCGGCCTGCGCGCCGGCAGCATCGGCACCCTGGGCGCCGGCCTGCACGGGCAGGTGCGACCGACCGGCTTCACCACGCCGCTGGTGCTGGACATGCACGCCCTGCTGGGCGAGCTGCGCGACGCCGGCGCCGAGGCGGTGGCGATGGAGGTCAGCTCGCATGCCCTGGACCAGGGCCGGGTGGACGGCGTGCACTACGACGTGGCGGTGTTCACCAACCTCACCCGCGACCACCTCGACTACCACGGCGACATGGCCAGCTACGGCGCGGCCAAGTCGAAGCTGTTCTTCCGCGAGGGGCTCAAGGCCGCGGTGCTGAACCTGGACGACGACTACGCGCGGGCGCTGGCCGCGCGGCTTCCGGCCGGGGTGCGCGTGGTCGGGGTCAGTTCGCGCGGCCGCGAGGATGCGAGCCTGCAGGCGCGCGCGCTGCAGTTCGACGCGCGCGGCATCGGCTTCGAACTGTACGACGGCCACGAGGCGTACCCGGTGCGGTCGCCGCTGCTGGGCAGGTTCAACGTCGACAACCTGCTGGCGGTGGGCGGCGTGCTGCACGCGCTGGGCGACGGCGCGGCGGGCGTGGCCGCGGTCCTGTCGCGGCTGCAGCCGGTGGCCGGGCGCATGAACCGCCTCGGCGGCGACGGCGTGCGCCCGCTGGTGGTGATCGACTACGCCCACACCCCCGACGCGCTGGAGCAGGCGCTGTCCAGCCTGCGCGCGCATGCCGGCGCGCGGCTGGCCTGCGTGTTCGGCTGCGGCGGCGAGCGCGACCGCGGCAAGCGCCCGATGATGGCGCGCATCGCCGAACGGTACGCCGACCAGGTCATCGTCACCGACGACAACCCGCGCGGCGAGGATGGCGACGCGATCGTCGCCGGGATCATGGCCGGCTTCGCCGCGCCCGAAGCGGTGCAGGTGGAGCGCGACCGCGCGCAGGCCATCGCCCGCGCCATCGCCCGGGCCGGCGCACAGGACGTGGTCCTGGTCGCCGGCAAGGGGCACGAGCCTTACCAGGAGATCGCCGGCGTGCGGCATCCCTTTGACGATACCGAGGTGGCGCGCGCCGCCCTGGACGCGTGGAGCGCGGCGGAGGTGCAGGCATGAAGCGCACCCCGCTTTCCCTGCTCGCGCATTGGGCCGGCGGCGAGCTGCACGGCCCGGACGCGGCCGTCGACGCCATCGTCCACGACACCCGCGCGCTGCAGCCCGGCAGCCTGTACCTGGCCCTGCGCGGCGAGCGCTTCGACGGCCACGACTTCGCCGCCGACGCCCTGGCGCGCGGCGCGGTCGCGCTGCTGGTCGAACGCCTGCTGGACGTTGATGCACCGCAGGTGCTGGTCGAGAACAGCGAGCTTGCGCTGGCGCGGATCGCAGCCGGCATGCAGCGCGGCCGCGATGCGAAGGTGGTGGCCATCACCGGCAGCAACGGCAAGACCAGCGTGAAGACCCTGGTGCTGTCGGTGCTCCGGCAGGCCGGCCACGCCTACGCCAACCCGGGCAACCGCAACAACGAGATCGGCCTGCCGCTGGCGGTGATCGACGCCCCGGAGGACGCCGACTTCGCCATCTACGAGATGGGCGCCGGCAAGCCGGGCGACATCGCCTACCTGACCGACATCGCCCGCCCGGACGTGTCCGTGGTCAACAACATCGCCCCGGCCCACCTGGAGCGGATGGGCGACCTGCTGGGCGTGGCCACCACCAAGGGCGCGATCTACGCCGCGCTGCCGGCCGGCGCCACCGCGGTGGTCAACGCCGACGATGCCTTCGGTGCCTGGTTCGAGCAGCAGGTGGTGCGCGCCGCCGAAACCGGCCGCCGCCTGCTGCGCTTCGGCCTGGACGCCAGCGCCGAGGTGACCGCGCGCGAGGTCCAGGTGGGCGCGGACGGCAGCCGCTTCGTGCTGGCCACGCCACAGGGCGAGGCCGCGATCGAGCTGGCGCTGCCGGGCCGCCACAACGTGCGCAACGCGCTGGCCGCCGCCGCGATCGGCCTGGCCTGCGGCGTGCCGCTGGCGGCGATCGCCGAGGGCCTGGCGCAGGCGCGGCCGGTGGCCGGCCGCCAGGTCGCGCATGGCCTGGCGGGCGGGGTGGTGCTGGTGGACGACAGCTACAACGCCAACCCCGGCTCGGTGGCCGCGGCGATCGACGCCCTGGCCGCCAGCGGCGTCGAGGCCTGGCTGGTGCTGGGGGACATGCGCGAGCTGGGCCCGGAGGCCGCGGCGCTGCATGCCGACGCCGGCCTGCGCGCGCGCCAGGCCGGCATCGCCCGGCTGTATGCGCTGGGCGAACTGAGCGCCCATGCCGCGCGTGCCTTCGGCGCGGAAGGCCGCCATTTCGACAGCCACCAGGCGCTTGCGGCGGCCATCGCCGCGGACCTGGCGGCACGCGCGCCGGCGGATGCGGCCGGCGCCGAAGGACGGCGCCTGCGGGTGCTGGTGAAAGGGTCGCGCGGCAGCGCGATGGACCGGATCGTGAACGCGCTGCTGGCGCAGGGAGACGCTACGCATGCTGCTTGAACTGGCGCGCTGGCTGCAGGGCCTGGAGAACTTCTTCGGGCTGTTCGCCTATCTGACCTTCCGCGGCATCCTCGCTGCGCTGACGGCGCTGTTCCTGTCGCTGTGGCTGGGCCCGGCGGTGATCCGCAAGCTCGGCCAGCTCAAGGGCGGCCAGCCGATCCGCAAGGACGGCCCGCAGTCGCACTTCTCCAAGGCCGGCACCCCGACCATGGGCGGCTCCATGATCCTGATCACCGTCATGCTGGCGGTGCTGATGTGGGGCGACCTGCGCAACAAGTACGTGTGGACCGTGCTGCTGGTGATGCTGGCCTTCGGCGCGATCGGCTGGTACGACGACTGGATCAAGATCGTCAAGCGCGATCCCAACGGCCTGAAGTCGCGCTGGAAGTACCTGCTGCAGTCGGTCTTCGGCCTGGCCGCCGGCCTTTACCTGTACCTGTATGCCGACGTGCCGGCGGCCACCACCTTCTACGTGCCGCTGTTCAAGTCGATCGCGCTGCCGCTGGTGGGCATCTCGTTCGTGGCCATCGCCTACTTCTGGATCGTGGGCTTCTCCAACGCGGTCAACCTGACCGACGGCCTGGACGGCCTGGCGATCATGCCCACCGTGCTGGTGGCCGTGGGCCTTGGCGTGTTCGCCTACGCCTCCGGCCACGCCGTGTTCGCCAACTACCTGCAGATCCCGCAGGTGCCGGGCGCGGGCGAGCTGGTGATCATCTGCGCGGCGATCGCCGGCGCGGGCCTGGGCTTCCTCTGGTTCAACACCTACCCGGCGATGGTGTTCATGGGCGACATCGGCGCGCTGGCGCTGGGCGCCGTGCTCGGCACCATCGCGGTGATCGTGCGCCAGGAACTGGTGCTGGTGGTGATGGGCGGCATCTTCGTCATCGAGACCCTGTCGGTGATGATCCAGGTCGCCAGCTTCAAGCTCACCGGCAAGCGCGTGTTCCGCATGGCGCCCATCCACCACCACTTCGAGCTCAAGGGCTGGCCGGAGCCGCGCGTGATCGTGCGCTTCTGGATCATCTCGGTGGTGCTGGTCCTGGTCGGCCTGGCGACGTTGAAGGTGCGCTGATGAACGACCTGTCCCGCCAGGCGACCCGGCTGGAGGCCATCGGCGGCCGCTACGACCCGTGGCTGTGCTTCGCCGTGCTGGCGCTCGGCAGCCTGGGCGTGGTGATGGTCGCCTCGGCCTCGATCGCCATCGCCGAGAACCTGGGCGCGGGGCCGTTCCACTACCTGGTCAGGCACGTGCTGTTCGTGATGATCGGCGCGGTGCTGGCGGTGGTGGCCATGCGCACCGAGCTGAAGCTGGTGGAGAAGTACAACCAGCAGCTGCTGCTGTGCTGCTTCCTGCTGCTGCTGCTGCCGTGGCTGCCGGGGCTGGGCGTGAGCGTCAACGGCGCGCGCCGCTGGATCAACCTGGGCATCTCGCGCTTCCAGGTGGTCGAGGCGGTGAAGGTCATCTACATCGTGTGGCTGGCCAGCTACCTGGTGCGCTTCCGCGACGAGGTCAACGCCACCTGGCCGGCGATGCTCAAGCCGCTGGGCGTGGCGGTGCTGCTGGTCGGCATGCTGTTGGCGCAGCCGGACTTCGGCTCGGCCACCCTGCTGCTGGGCATCACCGCCGGCATGCTGGTGCTGGGCGGGGTCAACCTGCCGCGCATGTCCGCGCCCATCCTGGTGCTGCTGCCGGCGCTGGTGGCGATCGCGATCATCGAGCCGTACCGCCTGCGCCGCATCACCTCGTTCATGGATCCGTGGCAGGACCAGCTCGGCGCCGGCTACCAGCTGTCCAACGCGCTGATGGCCGTGGGCCGCGGCGAGTGGTTCGGCGTGGGCCTGGGCGCCTCGGTGCAGAAGCTCAACTACCTGCCGGAGGCGCATACCGACTTCATCTTCTCGGTGATCGCCGAGGAGCTGGGCTTCGTCGGCGTGTGCGGCGTCATCGGCCTGTACGTGCTGCTGGTCGGCCGCGCCCTGTACATCGGCATGAAGTGCGTGGAGATGCGCCGCCACTTCGCCGGCTACATCGCCTTCGGCGTCGGCCTGTGGCTGGGCATGCAGAGCTTCGTCTCGATCGGCGTGAACCTGGGCCTGCTGCCGACCAAGGGCCTGACCCTGCCGCTGATCTCCTCCGGCGGCTCCAGCGTGATGATGACCTGCGCGGCGATCGGCCTGCTGCTGCGCGTCTCCTACGAGCTGGAGCGCGCCGAGCGCCAGGTGGCGCGCCTGCGTCCGGAATCGATCGTGCCGGTGGCCGCCGCGGACGCCCCGGCGGCGCCTTCCGCACCGCTGGCCGCGCGCCCGGCGCCGCCGCGCACCACCCCGCGCGCCACCCCGGCCGGCGGCCGCGGCACCTCGCGCGTGGAACCGACCTTCGGAGGCTTCGCATGAGCGGCGCCGTGCATGTTCCCGCGCAGGAGCGCCCGGTCATGCTGATGGCCGGCGGCACCGGCGGCCACATCTTCCCGGCGCTGGCCGTGGCCCATGAGCTGCGCGCCATGGGCGTGCCGGTGACCTGGCTGGGTGCAGCCGGCGCGATGGAGACGCGCCTGGTGCCGCAACACGACATCCAGATCGACACCCTGCCGGTGGCCGGCGTGCGCGGCAAGGGCGGGGCCACCCTGCTGGCCGCGCCGCTGCGCCTGCTGCGTGCGGTGCGCGCCGCGTCCGCGGTGCTGCGCCAGCGCCGGCCGCGCGCGGTGATCGGCTTCGGCGGCTTCGCCTCCGGCCCCGGCGGCCTGGCCGCGCGCCTGGCCGGCATCCCGCTGCTGGTGCACGAACAGAATCGCGCGCCCGGCATGACCAACCGCGTGCTGGCGCGCCTGGCGCGCCGCACCCTGTCCGGCTTCCCCGGCGCGTTCGCGCGCGAGGAAGTGGTCGGCAACCCGGTGCGCGAGGTGATCGCCGCGCTGCCGGAACCGCAGCAGCGCCTGGCCGGCCGCAGCGGCCCGCTGCGCCTGCTGGTGCTGGGCGGCAGCCAGGGGGCGCGCGCGCTCAACGAGGCGGTGCCGGTGGCGCTGGCGGCGCTGGCCGACGTGGCCATCGAGGTGCGCCACCAGTGCGGCGAGCGCCTGCGCGAGGAGGCCCATGCGGCCTACGCCGCCGCAGGCGTGCAGGCCAGCGTGGAGGCGTTCATTGCCGACATGGCCGCGGCCTACGCCTGGGCCGACCTGGTGGTGTGCCGCGCCGGCGCCTCGACCCTGGCCGAACTGTGCGCCGCCGGCGTGGGCAGCGTGCTGGTGCCGTTCGCCGCCGCGGTGGACGACCACCAGACCCGCAACGCCGAATACCTGGTCGAGCACGGCGCCGCGCTGCTGTTCAAGCAGGGCGAGGGCCTGGCCGCGAACCTGGAGTCGGCGCTGCGCGCGCTGGCCGCCGATCCGCAGCGCCGCCTGGCCATGGCCGTGGCCGCGCGCGGCCTGGCCCGTCCCGATGCCGCCCGGCACATCGCCGGGATCGTGCTCGAAGAGGCCCTTCCTTCCCCCCGATCCCCTGGAGTTTCCGCATGATCCGCCGCCTCCACGACACCGACAACCTGGTGCGCGCGTTCCCGCGCGTGCACTTCGTCGGCATCGGCGGCACCGGCATGAGCGGCATCGCCGAAGTGATGCTGACGCTGGGCTACGAGGTGTCCGGTTCGGACGCCGCCGAGAACGCCGCCACCCGGCGCCTGGCCGGCCTGGGCGCGCGCATCGTGCGCGGCCACTCGGCCGCCAACGTACTGGGCACCGACTGCGTGGTGGTGTCCTCCGCCATCCGCGAGGACAACCCCGAGCTGATGGAGGCGCGCAGCCAGCGCATCCCGGTGGTGCCGCGCGCGGCGATGCTGGCCGAACTGATGCGCTTCCGCCGTGGCATCGCCGTCGCCGGCACCCACGGCAAGACCACCACCACCTCGCTGACCGCGGCGGTGCTGAGCGAAGGCGGGCTGGATCCGACCTTCGTGATCGGCGGCCAGCTGCTGGCGGCCGGCGCCAACGCCAAGCTGGGCGGCGGCCAGTGGCTGGTGGCCGAGGCCGACGAGAGCGACGGCAGCTTCCTGCGCCTGAACCCGCTGATCGCGGTGATCACCAACATCGACGCCGACCACCTGGAGAACTACGGCGGCGACTTCGCGCGCCTGCGCTCGGCCTTCGCCGAGCTGCTGCAGCGCCTGCCGTTCTACGGCCTGGCGGTGCTGTGCATCGACGATCCGGAAGTGGCCAGCCTGGCCGCGGAAACCCCGCGCCACGTGATGACCTACGGCACCGCCGAGAATGCCGACGTGCGCGCCGAGGACATCGTCCAGGAAGGCGCGCGCATGCGCTTCACCCTGCGCCTGCCGGAGGGCGTGAGCGTGCCGGTGAGCCTGGCCCTGCCGGGCCGGCACAACGTGCTCAACGCGCTGGCTGCCGCCGCGGTGGGCTGGCAGCTGGGCGTGGCGCCGCAGGCGATCGCGGCGGCGCTGGAGAAGTTCGCCGGCATCGGCCGCCGCTTCAACGACCTGGGCGAGGTCACCACTGCCTCCGGGGCGAAGGTGCGGGTGGTCGATGACTACGGCCACCATCCGCGCGAACTGGCCGCGGTGTTCGCCGCCGCGCGCGGCGGCTGGCCGGACAAGCGCCTGGTGGTGGCGTTCCAGCCGCACCGCTACACCCGCACCCGCGACCAGTTCGATGCCTTCGCCGCGGTGCTGTCGGAAGCCGACGCGCTGGTGCTCAGCGAGGTCTACCCGGCAGGCGAGCAGCCGATCCCCGGCGCCGATTCGCGCGCCCTGGCCCGCGCCATCCGCGCCCGCGGCCGCAGCGAGCCGGTGGTGGTGGGGCGCGCGGCCGAGCTGCGCGAGGTCCTGCCGGACGTGCTCCAGGACGGCGACCTGCTGCTGATGATGGGCGCCGGCGACATCGGCTACATCGCCCAGCAGGTGGCGGCCGAGGGCTTCCTCGGCAAGGGAGGCAAGGCATGAGCGCGACCGCCCTGCCGCCGCCGCGCTTCGCCGACCCGGCCGTGTTCGGCCGCGTCGCCGTGCTGATGGGCGGCACCAGCTCCGAGCGAGAGGTCTCGCTGAATTCCGGCAGCAACGTGCTGGAGGCGCTGCGCGCACGCGGGATCGACGCGCAGCCGGTGGACGGCATCCCCGCGCTGGTGGAGGCCCTGGCGCAGGAGCGCTTCGACCGCGTGTTCAACATCCTGCACGGCGGCGACGGCGAGAACGGCGTGGTCCAGGGCCTGCTGCAGGGGCTGGGCGTGCCGTACACCGGCCCCGGCGTGCTGGGCAGCGCGCTGACCATGGACAAGATCCGCACCAAGCTGCTGTGGATCGCCGCCGGCCTGCCGACCGCGCGCTTCGTGCGCATCCCCGCCGGCGGCGACCTGGCCGCCGCGGTGCGCGAGCTGGGCCTGCCGGTGTTCGTGAAGCCTTCCTGCGAAGGTTCCAGCGTCGGCGTGTTCCCGATCCGCTCGGAGGATGAGCTGGCGCCGGCGCTGGAATTCGCCGCCGGCTACGAGGGCGAGCTGCTGGCCGAGCAGATGCTGACCGGTGGCGAGTACACCGTGGGCATCCTCGGTGAGGTGGCCCTGCCCAGCATCCGCGTCGTCCCGGCCTCCGGCTGGTACGACTACCACGCCAAGTACATCGCCGAGGACACCCAGTACCTGTGCCCCGGCCTGCAGGGCGGGGAGGAAGCGCAGATCCGCGCCCTGGCGCTGGAAGGCTTCCGCGCCGCCGGCTGCAGCGGCTGGGGCCGGGTGGACGTCATGCGCCACGCCGACGGCCGCTTCATGCTGATGGAGGTCAACACCGCACCGGGCATGACCAGCCACTCGCTGGTGCCCAAGGCCGCGGCCCAGCTGGGCATCGGCTTCGAGGAACTGTGCTGGCGGATCCTGGAGCAGACGGTATGAAAGGGCCGGGATTCGTGATCCGGGATTGGGGATTCGTGGAAGCGGCGTCGCGCCGTGCTGGCCGTCTGTCGGCCCGGCTTCGCGTGGCTGTTGCTTTTTCGAATCCCCAATCCCCAATCCCGAATCCCCCGGAAGACCGGAGGTCTTCCGCATGAACGCCCTGCTGCGCATCTGCGCCTGGCTGCTGGCGCTGGCGCTGGTCGCGCTGCCGGTGGTGGCCGTGCTCAACGGCTGGGTCGGCGCCGAGCGCTGGCCGCTGTCGCGGCTGCGCGTGACCGGGCAGTTCGAGCGGGTGCAGGCCGAGCAGCTGCGCGCGGCGGTGGCGCCGTACGCGCGCGCCGGCTACTTCGCGGTGCGGCTGGAGGACGCGCAGCGGGCGGTGGAACGCCTGCCGTGGGTGGAGAGCGCCCACGTGAGCAAGCAGTGGCCGGACGTGCTGGAGGTGAGCGTGGTCGAGCACCGGCCGTTCGCGCACTGGGGCGAGGACCGCATGCTTTCCGAGCGCGGCCACCTGTTCCCGCGCCCGGCCGACCTGGCCGATGCGCGCCTGCCGCACCTGGACGGCCCGGACGCGCGCACCGCGGACGTGGTCGAGGTCTATACGCAGAGCCAGTCGCTGTTCGCGCCGCTGGGCTACCACGTCACCCACGTCGCGGTGGACGCGCGTGGCAGCTGGTCGCTGGCGCTGGACAACGGCACCGAGGTGCTGGTCGGCCGCGACGACGCGCAGGCGCGCCTGCAGCGCTTCGCCCGCGTGCTGCCGCAGCTGCTCGCCGGCCAGGCGCGCCCGCTGGAGCGCGCCGACCTCCGCTACACCAACGGCTTCACCCTCGCATGGGGGCAGCCGCGTACCTCTTCCCATCCTCCTTCTGCGCTCCCGCGGGCCCTGGCCGCGCGGACGCAGGCAGCACAGGCGAGCAGTACATGAACCGCAAAGGCGACAAGTCCCTCATCGTCGGCCTCGACATCGGCACCTCCAAGGTGGTGGCGCTGGTGGGCGAGTATTCGCCCGGCAACCCGATCGAGGTGATCGGCATCGGCTCGCACGAGTCGCGCGGGCTCAAGCGCGGCGTGGTGGTCGACATCGAGTCCACCGTGCAGTCGATCCAGCGCGCGGTCGAGGAGGCCGAGCTGATGGCCGGCTGCGAGATCCGCTCGGTGTACGCCTCGATCTCCGGCAACCACGTGCAGTGCAAGAACTCGCCGGGCATCGTCCCGATCCGCGAGGGCGAGGTGACCTGGCAGGACCTGGACCGGGTGCTCGACGCGGCCAAGGCGGTGGCGATCCCGGCCGACCAGCGCATCCTGCACGCGATCCCGCGCGAGTACGTGCTGGACGACTCCCAGGAGGGCATCCGCAACCCGGTCGGCATGACCGGCGTGCGCCTGGAGGTGCACGCGCACCTGGTGACCTGCGCGCAGTCGGCGGCGCAGAACATCACCAAGTGCGTGCAGCGCTGCGGCCTGCAGGTGGACGACCTGATCCTGTCCTCGCTGGGCTCCTCGGTGGCGGTGCTGACCGCCGACGAGCGCGAGCTGGGCGTGGTCCTGGTCGACATGGGCGCCGGCACCACCGACATCGCGGTGTTCGTGCAGGGCGCGATCTGCCATACCGCCTCGCTGCCGATCGCCGGCGACCACGTCACCAACGACATCGCGCACATGCTGCGCACCCCGACCCCGGAGGCCGAGCAGATCAAGGTGCGCTACGGCTGCGCCCTGGCCCAGCTGGCCACCGCCGAGGAAAGCATCCAGGTGCCGTCGGTTGGCGACCGTCCGCCGCGGCGCATGCCGCGCGCCTCGCTGGCGCAGGCGGTGCAGGGTCGCTACGAGGAAATCTTCGAGATGGTCCAGGCTGAGCTGCGCCGCTCCGGCTTCGAGGAACTGGTGCGCGCCGGCATGGTCCTGACCGGCGGCGCTTCGAAGATGGAAGGCGTGATCGAACTGGCCGAGGAAATGCTGCAGATGCCGGTGCGCATCGGCATCCCGCAGCACGTCTCCGGGCTGGGCGAGGTGGTGGGCAATCCGGTGCACGCCACCGGCGTGGGCCTGCTGCTGATGGGCAGCCAGATCGAGCACCCCCGGCGTCCCTCGCTGCCCAGCGGCCGCGCCGGCAGCTTCCTGAAGAAGCTGCGCAACTGGTACCGGGGGGAATTCTGATGGCCGGGGTCCGGGATTGGTGATCCGTGATTGGTAACAGCGCGGGTTGCCGGTCGTGGGACCGAATCACGGCCTGTTGGTTTGGAAGCAGAGCGGAAGAAGTACGGCAGGAAAGCGGAAGGGAAGGCAGAAGGTAACTGGCAGTAACGGGCGTGGCGGCTCGGTGGATGCGGATCGACCACGCGGACAAGAAAACCAAGAAGAACGCCGGAGAAGGCGAGGGTGGATTCATCGAACCACGAATCCCGAATCACCAATCACGGCTCCACTAGAGGACAACGGACATGGCATGCTTTGAACTGATCGAGAAGATGGCTCCAAACGCGGTGATCAAGGTCATCGGCGTCGGCGGCGGCGGCGGCAACGCGGTCGCGCACATGGTCAACAGCAGCGTCGACGGCGTTGAATTCATCATCGCCAACACCGACTCGCAGGCGATCAAGAACTGCGGCGCCAAGCTGCAGCTGCAGCTCGGCAGCAACGTCACCAAGGGCCTGGGCGCGGGCGCCAACCCGGAGGTCGGCCGCCAGGCCGCGCTGGAGGACCGCGAGCAGATCATCGCCGCGCTGGAAGGCGCGGACATGGTGTTCATCACCGCCGGCATGGGCGGCGGCACCGGCACCGGCGCCGCGCCGGTGGTGGCCCAGCTGGCCAAGGAGATGGGCATCCTGACCGTGGCCGTGGTCACCAAGCCGTTCCCGTTCGAAGGCCGCCGCCGCATGCAGGTGGCGCTCAAGGGCATCGAGGAACTGAGCCAGCACTGCGACTCGCTGATCACCATCCCCAACGAGAAGCTGATCACCGTGCTCGGCCGCAACGCCACCATGGTGCAGGCCTTCCGCGCCGCCAACGACGTGCTGCAGGGCGCGGTGCAGGGCATCGCCGACCTGATCGTGCGCCCGGGCCTGATCAACGTCGACTTCGCCGACGTGCGCACCGTGATGTCCGAGATGGGCCTGGCGATGATGGGCACCGGCTCGGCCCGCGGCGACGACCGCGCCCAGGCCGCCGCCGAGGCCGCCATCCAGAACCCGCTGCTGGACGACGTCAACCTGGCTGGCGCCAACGGCATCCTGGTCAACATCACCGCCGGCCCGGACTTCACCATGGCCGAGTTCGACGAGATCGGCCGCTCCATCGAGGCCTTCGCCTCCGAGGACGCGACCGTCGTGGTCGGCACCGTGCTGGATCCGGATATGCAGGACGAGGTCCGCGTGACCGTGGTCGCCACCGGCCTGAACCGCGCCGCCGCCCGCCAGCCGGTGCGCGAGCGCGAATTCGGCGGCCGCGACCTGGGCATGCGCCAGGAAGCGCCGCGCCCGATGCGCGTGGTCCGCGACGGCACCACCGGCCTGCCGATCGACGACGGCTTCAACGCCGACCCGGTCGCCAACGCGGTCAACGTGCTGGGCCTGCGCCGTTCCGGCAGCGCCGCCGGTGCCGCCGCCCCGGCCAGCACCCCGGCCGCCGCCGAGCTGCCCAGCGACTACCTGGACATCCCGGCGTTCCTGCGCCGCCAGGCCGACTGAGCAATACCCCCGAAGGCGGAACGCCATGTCCGCCGCCGGGGCTTGCCCCGGTGCCACCTGCGTGGTGGCATCGCCGGGGCGCCGTGTGTCCTCACTGCTGCCGGGCCGCAAGGCCCGGCAGGTTTTGCGGCCGCGGCGCCGGGGATACCGGAAACCGCTGAAAAGCCGCGCCGATGCGGGTTCCCCGCGGCCCCGCTGGGCCGGGGTTCATGCGGTCGCATGCTATTCTCGTCGCGCCAAGCGACCACCACCCGAAGTCGCAGTTCCCATTCCATGACCCGGCAGCGCACCCTCAAGAACACGATCCGCGCCACAGGCGTCGGCCTGCACAGCGGCAACAAGGTCTACATGACCCTGCGCCCGGCGCCGGTCGACCATGGCATCGTGTTCCGCCGCACCGACCTGGACCCGGTGGTCGAGGTGCCCGCGGCCGCCAGCCTGGTCACCGAGACCACGCTGTGCACCGGCCTGACCTGCGGCGAGGCCAAGATCCAGACCGTCGAGCACCTGATGTCGGCGGCCGCCGGCCTGGGCGTGGACAACATGATCGTGGAGCTGTCCTCGGCCGAGCTGCCGATCATGGACGGCTCCTCCGGCCCGTTCGTGTTCCTGCTGCAGTCCGCCGGGATCGAGGAACAGGACGCACCCAAGCGCTTCATCCGCATCCTCAAGGAAGTGGAAGTGCGCGACGGCGACAAGGTGGCCCGGTTCTCGCCCTACGACGGGTTCCGGCTGGACTTCACCATCCAGTTCGACCACCCGATGATCCCGGCCAAGCAGTCGCACCATGTGCTTGAGTTCTCCACCGCGGCCTACATCCGCGAGATCTCCCGCGCGCGCACCTTCGGCTTCATGCGCGACCTTGAATACATGCGCGACCTCAACCTGGGCCTGGGCGGCTCGATGGACAACGCCATCGTGCTGGACGAGTTCCGGGTGCTGAACGAGGACGGGCTGCGCTACGCCGACGAGTTCGTCCGCCACAAGATCCTCGACGCGATTGGCGACCTGTACCTGGTCGGCGGCCCGGTGCTGGGCGCCTACGAGGGATACAAGTCCGGCCACGCGCTCAACAACAAGCTGGCCCGCGCCCTGCTCGCCGACGCCAGCGCCTGGGAAAAGGTCAGCTTCGAGGAAGCCGGGGCACAGGCACCGCTGGCCTACGGCACCGCCGCCCTGGCCTGAGCCGCCGCCCGCCGCGTCGCGGGCTGCCGCCATTCCCGCCGGAACCCTTGCCGCGCAAGCCATTGTGCGGTTGGCGCGTGCCCGTGGGCGTCGCAGGCCGCCCGGCGCGACTCCTTGCACCATCCTGGTGCAATCTTCATGCAAGTGGCCGAAGCGTGAACCCGGACGGGGCTGGCCCCGGCTGATAACGACTTCTTAACGAAGTGCTAACGACGTGAGCGGAATGTGAGGCTAGGATGCCCCGACCCTCTGGTTGGTTGCGTTACCAACGCGGCCATCCGGCGGGGACGGTTCCGGGGAGGATGGGGATCAACCCTTGGAGCCGTCGGGATCTCCCGGAAGGGGATCCCGCAAGGATGCCAATGCGTCGCTCACGGCTTTCAGGGCGGTCGCTGAAACCAAGGGGGACGTTGCGGGCGCCGCTGGCGCATGCAATGGCACGGTGGTCGTTTTGAGGATGACTGCAGTGGGGTTCAGCCCGATGGACCGGGCCGCATCGAGGAGCTGGGCTTCTGCCAGGCGCAGCCGCGCCCGCCAGACCGGCGAATCGGTGACAAAAACGAGCTGTTCGCCGGAGACGTTGGCCAGCCTGCAGTGGGCTGCCGCACCGGGGGGCAGCAGGGGACGCAACTGCTGGTCCAGCGCGTCGAGCCACAGGGCACGACGCAGGGAGGCGCCAGTTTCGCCCGCCAGCGCGGCTTCGGCCGCGGGAAGCGGAATGGTGGCCCTGCGGGCGTTGGGCTTCAAATCAGGCATACCTAAAGCATGAGCTACAAACTGATCGTAAGGAACCCGCTTTCGGGCCATAAGGCCGGGTTGTGGGGCCGTATCCAGGCTTGGGGCGTGCAGCGCCCGGCCCTGATGTCCGGCATCCTTCTGGCGGTGGGCGGCCTGGCCGGGTTTGGAGCCGGTGCCGGGGTCGGTCTCGCCAATGCCTCCCATACCGATTCGGAACTGGCGCGCCAGCAGCAGGAGCTGGAACAGATCCGCCGCCAGTCCCAGCAGGAAATCAATGCCCTGGCCGCGCGCCTGGGCGAGCTGCAGGCCCAGGCCAACCGCCTCAACGCCCTCGGCGAGCGCCTGACCGAGGCCGGCCAGCTGGACGACGGCGAGTTCGACTTCCAGGGCACGCCTGGCCAAGGTGGCGCGGAAGTGGCGCGCGACATGCCGAAGGAAGAACTGCTGCAGGGGCTGGACGAGGTCGAGCGCCAGTTTGCCGCCTCAGGGCGTCAGCTCTCGGTGATGGAATCGCTGCTGTTCGACCTGCAGCTGGAATCCAACGCCGTGCCCTCGCGCTCGCCGGTGCGGCGCAGCTACATCACCTCCAGCTTCGGCCGGCGCGCCGACCCGTTCGGCCGCGGCGGCCAGTTCCACAAGGGCATCGACTTCAACGCCAACATCGGCGACCCGGTCATGGCCGTGGCCGACGGCGTGGTCAGCTTCGCCGCCACCCGCAACGGCTACGGCAAGACCGTGGAGATCGACCACGGCAACGGCTACGTCACCCGCTACGCGCACAACTCGCGGCTGGTGGTGAAGGCCGGCGACCTGGTGCGCGCCGGGCAGGAAGTGGCCAAGGCCGGTTCCACCGGCCGCTCGACCGGCGCCCACGTGCACTTCGAGGTGTGGGCAAACGGCCGGGTGGTCAACCCACGCAAGTTCCTGGGCGACAACAACCGCGCCCCGGTGGCGCGCCGCAGCCGCGGCTGACCCGGGCCCGCGCCCGCAAGGCCCGCCCCCAGGGGGCGGGCCTTTTCGTTTGCGCCGCCGGCGCCACCGGCCGACGAACGGGCGCTTGAGTTCGGCCAACTGCGTCCCAAGCTACAATGAACAATTGCCGCCGGCCGGGGCACCGCTCCGGCGCCACGGCGCCCCCGGCGCCCGCGGCGTTCATTCCCAATTGGCCTTTTCGATGATCAACAAACTGCTCACCCGTGTCTTCGGCAGCCGTAACGAACGGCTCCTGCGCCAGCTGGACCGTATCGTCGCCAGGATCAACGCCCTGGAGCCGGAGATGCAGAAGCTCTCCGACGATCAGCTGAAGGCCAAGACCCCGGAGTTCCAGCAGCGCATCGCCAACGGCGAGCCGCTGGACAAGATCCTGCCGGAGGCGTTCGCCGTCTGCCGCGAGGCCAGCTCCCGCGTGCTGGGCATGCGCCACTACGACGTGCAGATGATCGGCGGCATGGTCCTGCACATGGGCAAGATCGCCGAGATGCGCACCGGCGAGGGCAAGACCCTGGTGGCGACCCTGCCGGTCTACCTCAACGCCCTGGAAGGCAAGGGCGTGCACGTGGTCACCGTCAACGACTACCTGGCCCGCCGCGACGCGGCCTGGATGGGCCGCCTGTACAACTGGCTGGGCCTGTCGGTCGGCGTGGTCTACCCGGGCATGCCGCATTCTGACAAGAAGGCCGCCTACGCCGCCGACATCACCTACGGCACCAACAACGAGTTCGGCTTCGACTACCTGCGCGACAACATGGCGCTGTCGAAGCAGGACCGCTTCCAGCGCGGCCTGCACTACGCCATCGTCGACGAGGTCGACTCGATCCTGATCGACGAGGCGCGCACCCCGCTGATCATCTCCGGCCCGGCCGACGAGTCGCCGGAGCTGTACATCCGGGTCAACCGCATCGTGCCCCAGCTCAAGCGCCAGGAGACCGAGGACGCCGAGGGCGACTACTGGGTCGACGAGAAGGGCAAGCAGGTGCACCTGTCCGAGGCGGGCATGGAACACGCCGAGGAGCTGCTGCGCCGCGCCGGGATCATCGCCGAGGGCGACAGCCTGTACGGCGCCAACAACCTCTCCGTGGTCCACCACCTCAACGCCGCCCTGCGCGCGCACGCGCTGTTCCAGCGCGACGTGGACTACATCGTGCGCGACGGCGAGGTGGTGATCGTCGACGAGTTCACCGGCCGCACCCTGCCGGGGCGCCGCTGGTCCGACGGCCTGCACCAGGCGGTCGAGGCCAAGGAAGGGGTGCCGGTCCAGCGCGAGAACCAGACGCTGGCCAGCATCACCTTCCAGAACCTGTTCCGCATGTACAACAAGCTGTCCGGCATGACCGGCACGGCGGACACCGAGGCCTACGAGTTCCAGAGCATCTACGGCCTGGAGGTGGTGGTGATCCCGACCCACCGCCCGGTGCAGCGCGTCGACCACCCGGACCAGGTGTTCCTCAACCGCCAGGGCAAGTTCCGCGCGGTGCTGGCCGACATCCAGGACTGCCACAAGCGCGGCCAGCCGGTGCTGGTCGGCACCACCTCGATCGAGACCTCCGAGATGCTCTCGGAGTACCTGCGCAAGGCCGGCGTCCCGCACGAGGTGCTCAACGCCAAGCAGCACGAGCGCGAGGCGCAGATCGTGGCCCACGCCGGCCGCCCCGGCGCGGTGACCATCGCCACCAACATGGCCGGCCGCGGCACCGACATCGTGCTCGGCGGCTCGCTGGAAGCCGAACTGGCGGCGCTGGGCGAGGACGCGTCCGAGGAAGAGAAGGAGAAGGTCCGCACCGACTGGCGCAAGCGCCACGAGCAGGTCAAGGCCGCCGGCGGCCTGCACATCATCGGCACCGAGCGGCACGAGAGCCGCCGCATCGACAACCAGCTGCGCGGCCGCTCCGGCCGCCAGGGCGACCCGGGTTCGTCCCGCTTCTACCTGTCGCTGGAAGACAACCTCATGCGCATCTTCGCCTCCGACTGGGTGCAGAAGGCGATGCGCATGATGGGCATGAAGGAAGACGACGTCATCGAGGACCGCCTGGTCACCCGCCAGATCGAGAAGGCGCAGCGCAAGGTCGAGGCCCACAACTTCGACATCCGCAAGAACCTGCTGGACTTCGACGACGTCAACAACGACCAGCGCAAGGTCATCTACGCCCAGCGCGACGAGCTGCTGGAGGCCGACTCGGTCAAGGAGAACATCGACGGCATCCTCGGCGACGTGGTCAACGAGCTGGTGACCCGCTTCGTGCCGCCGGAGTCGGTGGACGAGCAGTGGGACCTGCCCGGCCTGGAGGCCGCGCTGGAGGGCGAACTGGGCCTGCGCATGGACCTGCAGGGCCTGGCCAGGTCCAGCGAGGAGCTGGACGCCGAGGCGATCGAGCGCCACGTGCAACAGGCGGTGGCCGCCCTGTTCGAGGAGAAGGAACGCCAGCTGGGCAGCGAGACCATGCGCGCGCTGGAGAAGCACATCATGCTGACCGTGCTCGACCAGGGCTGGAAGGAGCACCTGGCGCGCATGGACTACCTGCGCCAGGGCATCCACCTGCGCGGCTACGCGCAGAAGCAGCCCAAGCAGGAGTACAAGCGCGAGGCCTTCGAGCTGTTCTCGGAGATGCTGGACAACGTCAAGCGCCAGGTCATCAGCCTGCTGGCGCGGGTCCGCATCCGCAGCGAGGAGGAGGTCGCCGCGCTGGAAGCCCAGGAGCGGGCCCAGGCCGAGGCCAAGCTGCGCCAGGCCCAGTTCCAGCACGCCCGGGAGGAGGGCTACGGCACCGAGGACGAGGTCGCGGCGCTCGCCGGCGCCCAGGCCGGCGGCACCATCGTGCGCGAGGAGCCGAAGGTCGGCCGCAACGATCCCTGCCCCTGCGGCAGCGGCAAGAAGTACAAGCACTGCCACGGCCAGCTGGGCTGAGCCCGGGCAGGCATCCCGGCCTCCGCGCCGGAACCCGGACGCCCCCGCAAGGGGGCGTTCGCGTTTCCGGGCCGGGTGGCGCCAGGCGGCCACGGCCCCGGGCCCGGAGTGCCGGAACTGTTACCGGCGCCACGCGTTTGCCCTCCGCCGGCGGCGGCGTGCGATATCGGAGCCCGCCCCGTCCCGGTTAAGCTTCGGCCATGGAAGCACCGTTGCGATCGATCCACGTCGTGGCCGGCGTCATCACCGACGTCCGCGGCCGCATCCTGCTCACCCAGCGCGGCAAGGACAGCGACCTGGCCGGCCTGTGGGAATTCCCCGGCGGCAAGCGCGAGCCCGGCGAGACTTCGCAGGAAGCCCTGGCGCGCGAACTGGTCGAGGAACTTGGGATCGAGGTCGAGGTGGGCGAGCGCCTGATCGAGGTGCCGCAGCAGTACCCGAGCAAGCACCTGCGCCTGGAGGTGTTCCGGATCGCGCGCTGGAAAGGTTCCCCGCGCGGCAGGGAAGGGCAGGCGATGACCTGGGTCGAGCCGGAACGGCTGCCGCGCTACTCCATGCCCTCGGCCGACGTGCCGGTGGTCGGCGTGCTGCGCCAGCCGGAGCTTTACCTGGTCACGCCCACCCCGGGCGGCGACCTGCCGGCGTGGCTGGCGGCGCTGGACGCGGCGCTGGAATCGGGGATCACCCGGGTCCAGCTGCGCGCCCCCGGCCTGGAACCGGCGACCTGGCGCGAGCTGGCCAGCGCGGCCCTGGAGCGTTGCCGGCGCAGCGGCGCCGAGCTGCTGCTCAACCGCGACGTGGCCCTGGCCCGGGAGCTGGGCACCGGCGTGCACCTGGGCAGCGAGCAGCTGGGGCTGCTGGGCGAGCGGCCGCTGCCGGCGGGGCAGGCGGTGGGCGCGTCCTGCCATACGCTGGAAGAACTGAGGGCGGCCCAGGCGCTGGGCTGCGATTTCGCCGTGCTTGGCCCGGTGCGCGCCACCGCCACCCATCCGGATGCCTCGCCGATCGGCTGGGAGGGATTCGCCGGACTGCGCCAGCACGTGGGCCTGCCGATCTACGCGATCGGCGGCCTGGGGCCGGACGACGTCGAGGCGGCGCGGCGCCAGGGCGCGCAGGGAATCGCGGCGATCCGCGCGCTGTGGGAGCCGGTTACGGCCTGAGCGGGTCGGCGTTGCCGTCGGGGGAGGCTGCCCCGGCCAGGGCGCTGTAGCGGGCGTGCAGCTCGGCCACCATCGCGTCCAGGTGCGAGGGCTCGCCGTCGTTGACGACCAGGTCGTCGGCCAGCGCCAGCCGTTCCTGGCGTGAGGCCTGGGCGGCGATCATCCGCCCGGCCAGGGCTTCGTCCACGCCGTCGCGGCGCATGAGGCGGGCGTGCTGGACGGCTTCCGGGGCGTCCACCACCAGGATCCGGTCCAGCCAGGGATAGCCGACGCGGCCGCCGGCTTCGGCCAGCAGCGGGATCGCGGCAATGGCATAGGGGCTCGGGGCCCGGCGGCACTGGGTTTCCAAAGCCGCGCGGATGGCGGGGTGGGTGATGGCTTCCAGCGTCCGCCGCGCGGCTGGGTCGGCGAAGATCCGCTCGCGCAGCTGGCGCCGGTCCAGGCGCCCATCGGGCTGCAGCACGCCGGGCCCGAACTCGCGCACGATCGCCGCCAGGGCCGGCTGCCCCGGTTCCACCACCTCGCGCGCGACCACGTCGGCATCGGCCACGTGCACGCCCAGCGCCTCGAAGCGCCGGGTCAGCTCGCTCTTGCCGGAAGCCACGCCCCCGGTCAGGCCGATGATCAGGTTGCTCATGTGGACGTGCGTGGCGGGTGGTGCGAGGGCGGCCGCCGCGGGAGGCGGCCGGCGCCGGTCAGCCGAGCCCGGCCAGGCGCATGTAGGTGCCCATCATCGCATCGCCCCAGAAGAAATAGATCCACCCGGCGATGGCCAGGTAGGGGCCGAACGGGATCGGGGTGGCGCGGTCGCGGCCCTTCCAGGCCAGCCAGATGCTGCCGACGATGGCGCCCACCACCGAGGAGAGCAGGATGATCGGCAGGATGCCCTTGAGGCCGCACCAGGCGCCCAGCGCCGCCAGCAGCTTGAAGTCGCCGTGGCCCATGCCTTCCTTGCCGGTGAGCTGCTTGAACAGCCACCACACGCTCCACAGCGACACGTAGCCGGCGATCGCGCCCAGCAGGGCGGGCTTGGCCGGCATGTAGAGGTTGTCCAGGCTGGCGATCAGGCCCAGCCACATCAGCGGCAGGGTCAGCTGGTCCGGCAGCAGGCGGGTGCGCAGGTCGATGCCTGACAGCGCGACCAGGAACCAGGTCAGCAGCATCGCGCCGAAGCCCTGCCAGCCGAAGCCGAAGCGCCAGGCGCACAGCACGGTCAGCACGCCGGTGAGCAGTTCCACCAGCGGGTACTGCAGCGAGATGCGCTGGCCGCTGTAGCGGGAGCGGCCGCGCAGCAGCAGGTAGCTCAGGACCGGGATGTTCTCCCACCACTTGAGGCGGTCGCCGGTGACCGGGTCGTGGGAAGGCTCCACCACCACCCCGGGCGGGGGCGGATCATAGATCTCCGGCTGGCCGAGGATCTCGCGGGCGTCGCGCTTCCACTCCCACTCCAGCCGGCGTGGCAGGCGCAGGATGACCACGTTGAGGAAGCTGCCGACCGCCAGCCCCACGCCGGCAACGAGCGGATAACCCAGCAGGGGCTGTTGGTCCAGGAACGCCATGGAGTGTCTTGGTCAGATGGTGGAAGCGAGCTTGAAGATGGGCAGGTACATGCCGACGACCATGCCGCCCACCAGGACGCCCAGCACCACCATGATCATCGGTTCGATCAGGCTGGCCAACGCGTCGACGGCGTTGTTGACCTCCTGCTCATAATACTCCGCCACCTTGAAGAGCATGGTGTCCAGGGCGCCGGCCTCCTCGCCGATGGCCGCCATCTGCACCACCATGTGCGGGAACAGGTTGGTCTGCTTCATGGCCAGGTTGACCGGGTAGCCCACCGCCACGTCGTCGCGGATGCGCAGGATGGCCTTCTCGTAGACCGAGCTGCCGGTGGCGCCGGCGACCGAGTCCAGGGCCTCCACCAGCGGCACGCCGGCCTTGAAGGTCACCGCCGTGGTGCGGGCGAAGCGGGCGATGGCGCTGTTGTTCATGATCTCGCCAATGACCGGGATCTTCAGCACCACCCGGTCCAGGAAATGCTGGAAGCTGGGCGACCGCTTGTAGGCGTAGATGAAAGCGCCAATAGCGCCTACGGCCGCGATCAGCACGGCCCACCAGTAGGCGACCATGAAGCGCGAGGCATTGACGATCAGCTGGGTGAAGGCCGGCAGGTCGGCGCCGAAGCCCTTGAAGGTCTCCTCGAACTGCGGGACCACGAAAACCAGCAGGATGGCGCTGACGATGAGGGCCACGGCGATGGTCATCGCCGGGTAGAACATCGCCTTCTTGATCTTGCCCTTCAGGGCCTCGATGTTCTCCTTGTAGTTGGCGATGGTGTCCAGCACCGTCTCCAGCACGCCGGCGCCTTCGCCGGCCCGGACCAGGTTGCGGTACAGCTCGTCGAACTGCACCGGGTGCTTGCTGATCGCCTCGTGCAGCGAAGAGCCGCCCTCGATGTCGGCACGGATGCCGCCGACCATGTTCTTCATCCGCGGGTTCTTCTGGCCCCCGCCGATGATCTCCAGCGCGGTGACGATGGGCACGCCGGACTTCATCATGGTCGCCATCTGGCGGCTGAAGAAGGCGATGTCCTTGGGGGTGATGGCCTTGCCGGCCGAGCCGAGCAGGGGCTTGGGCTTGGGCTTGACCACGGTGGGCGTGATGCCCTGCCGGCGCAGCTCGGCGCGGAGCATGTTGGCGTTACGGGCCGACTGCTCGCCCTTCATCTTGACGCCGCGCTTGTCGGTCCCCTCCCAGACGAACTGCGCGAGCTCGCTGGTCGAGCGAGCCGCCGGCGCGGACTTGACGGCAGAACGGGTTGCGGACATGTGCTTGTTCTCCCCAGCCGGCATCCCCATGCCGGCACGAACCGGCATGGTAGCGGGTATTGGGGCGGCAGGCACCCCGCCGCCGGCTGGCCAGGGCGGCCTCCTGGAGGAACCCGTGCCACCCCCTCGCCGATGGTCTCCGGGCCGGATAGCCGCTGATCGAGGGGGGCGTCTACGCCGTGCCTTCAGGTGACGCGAAACGTCACTTTTTGCCAAATGCGCCATGGAGCAGGTTTGTGGTGCGGATCACGCATTGGGGACGGCCAGGGCTCGGTGTTTGCCGCGCAAGATTGGTAAGATGCCGCCGCGGGCGTCGCGTGGGGGAGTTGGCACGTAACCTGCGTGGGGACAGATACGTGGTCGTCGATCACGGGCTCGCTTGAAGGGCACGGGAGGTTCCGCGCCCGCCAACAACCGTTCTAGGGGAATCAACATGAAGAAGCAGCAGGGCTTTACCCTGATCGAACTGATGATCGTCGTGGCGATCATCGCCATCCTGGCCGCCATCGCGCTGCCGGCCTACCAGAACTATGTCGCCAAGTCGCAGGTCACCGCTGGCCTGGCCGACATTCGTGGTGGTGTCACTGCTTACGAAGAGCTCATTCAGTCCGGTACCAAGTCCGGTACGCCTTCCCTCGAGGACCTCGGCCTGGCCAAAGATACCGCGCGTTGCACCATTGAGCCGGGTGGTTCGATCCAGACCGAGACCGGTGGTCAGAGCATCGAGTGCAAGCTGAAGGGCAACCCGAAGGTTGCGGGCAAGTACGTCAAGCTGACCCGCGACGGCTCCGGCTCCTGGAATTGCACCAGCACCGCGGACGAGAAGTTCCGTCCGACCGGCTGCGAACAGGGCTAATCGCCAAGTGGCGGCGGAAGGGGGCGGAAACGCCCCCTTCTTTATAGGGAAAGTCTGGCATGAGCTGGGGGGTATCATGCGCCAGCACCGTGGATTCACGCTAATCGAACTGATGATCGTTGTGGCGATCATCGCCATTCTGGCAGCCATCGCGTTGCCTGCCTACCAGAATTACGTCGCAAAGAGTCAATTGGCTGCTGGCCTGTCAGAGGTTCGGGGCGGACTGAATGCCTTTGAGGCGCATGTCCTGGTTGAAAACGTCAACACTTTCGATCTGGTGGACATTGGATTGCCCGTAAGCACATCGCGCTGCAACCTGAGCATGAGTCCGGGCGATACTGGTTTCATACGTTGTACGCTGAAAGGAAATCCCAAGGTGGCGGGAAAGACGATTGAGCTTTCCCGGGCTGCTTCGGGGGAGTGGACGTGCAAGGTGGATGAGGCGATTCCCGCCCATCTCCATCCTGACGGATGTAGTTGATCAGACTGTAAGGGGATTCTTGTGGGGAAAGCGGTGGACGGGCGTGCTCGCCTCGCCAGCCAGCATGCCGCCGTCGCGCTGGTGTTGTTGGGACTTACTGCTCTAGTGTACTGGCCGGGCCTGAGCGGTCCTTTCATTTTTGATGATTTCCCGGCGCTAGTGACCAACCAGCGCTTACATGTATCAGCGCTGGACTGGTCGCAGATATGGACTGCCGCCAGCAGCTTCGACCCAGGTGGTAGTGGCCGCCAACTGGCCATGGCTAGTTTCGCCTTGAACTATGCCTTAGGCGGGCTGGACCCTTGGGGTTGGAAGTTCGGAGGCCTGCTGGTTCATTTGGCAAACGCCCTTTTGATCTACCTGCTATCGCTGAGACTTTTGGCACTGGGGGGCGTTAACCAGTGTCGGGTGCTATCCGCTGCCGCATTGACCGTCGCTTGGGCGATGCATCCACTCCAGGTGTCCACGGTGTTGTATGTGGTGCAGCGGATGGAGACCTTGTGCCTTACTTTCACCCTGCTGGCTCTACTGGTCTATCTGCGCGGACGTCTCCTGCAGATTGAGGGGCGGCGGGGGTGGCCGTGGCTGCTGGCCTGTGCGCCGTTGCTCTTGTTGGCATTAGGTGCCAAGGAGAGCGCACTTCTACTGCCGCTGTTTACCTTGGCACTGGAGCTTACTGTATTGGGTTTCGACGGTGCCAAGTTGTCCCAGCGGCGCTTTTGGCGCTGGGGGTACAGCGTAGGATGCTTGTTTGGCATTGTGCTCTTTCTGGCGGTGGTACTTCCTAGATACGCGGCCGCGGACGCGTATTTCATGCGCGACTTCGATGCGCTGCAGCGTGTTTTGAGTCAATTTCGGATCCTTCCGATGTACCTCGGGCAGATTTTGCTCCCGCTTCCGAGTCGCATGCCCTTCTATTACGACGACTTGGTCCCTTCTGCCTCACTTTTCCATCCATGGACCACATTGGCCGGCGGGCTGTTGTTAATTGGGCTGTTAGTGTCTGCCTTCTACTTGCGGCACCGGGCACCGCTGGCAGCGCTGGGCATACTGTGGTTTTTTGCTGCGCATGCGATAACTTCCAACGTTGTTCCGCTGGAACTTGCGTTCGAGCATCGTAACTATTTCGCGCTTCTGGGGATTTTGTTTGTCCTTGCAGAAGGAATCCGGCGCATCCCTACGCGAGACGGGCCCGGCATCAAGATCGCAGGTGTCGTCCCCGTGCTGTTGGCCCTCGGGTTCCTCGGGGTTATCCGTTCTGCGACTTGGGGGGAGCGACTATTGCTCGCTACCGAGCTTGTGGACGTGAACCCCAACTCGCCCCGGGCGTTGCAGGATCTGGGGACCGTCTACTACGAGATGTCAGGCGGCTCCGTGGACTCTCCGTTCTTTAGCTTCGCGATGCGGGAGTTCGAGCGCGGAGCAGTCCTGCCGCGTAGTGGGGTACTCCCCGACCAGACCCTGGTGCTGCTGAATGCTAGGTATGGCCTAGGCGGAGAGGGGGTGATTTGGGACCGGCTAATCGCCAAACTTAGAAATCGTGCACTTTCACCGGAGACGCTTATTGCCTTTTATGAGTTGATCGAGCGGCGCTATGAAGGTGTACCGATCGACGACCGGCGTTTAACTGAGGCGGTCCTGGTGTTGCTCGAACGGGCTCCGCTTGCGCCACACAAGTACGCCCAGTTCGGCGATTACCTGCTCCGGTATGGAAACGAAGAGGATCAAGCACGTCGCGCGTTTGCCAATGCCATCATGTTGAGTCTGCAGGATGGCGATGAGGCTTATGCGCGTAAGGTAATTGATGTGCTGATTCAGGAGGGGAATCACGAACTTGCTCGAGAGGCTTTGCAAATGGCCAAGGATGTTGGAGGGCTTCATGATGCGGCCCTTGAAGTTCGTTGAGCGGTAGCGCTCTCTTGGTTGGCTTGGAATTGCGATTGGGTCTCAGGTTCGATGAACGAAGAGCATCCCCCTTTGATCTTCGGTGCGCCGCATATCGGGGAAGAGGAAATCCATGAGGTCGAGGCGGTCCTGCGCTCCGGCTGGCTGGGGACTGGGCCGCGGGTGGCACGCTTCGAGCAGGCGTTCGCGGCCTACAAGTCCCTGCCCGCCGCCCATGCGGCCGCGGTCAATTCATGTACCGCAGCCCTCCACGTGAGCATGATTGCGGCGGGCCTGGAGCCTGGGGCGGAGGTAATCACCACGCCGCTTACCTTCTGTGCCACGGTGAACGCGATCATCCATGCGGGGCTTACACCCGTTCTGGCGGACGTAGATCCGGTCACCCAGTGCATCGACCCTGACGCGATTGAAGCGGCGATTACCCCGCGGACCCAGGCGATCATCCCGGTCCACTTCGCCGGCCGTCCCTGCGACATGGACCGGATCGTGGCCATTGCCCGCAAGCATGGCCTGGTGGTGATTGAGGACTGTGCCCACGCCATCGAGACCGAGTACCGCGGCCGGAAGGCCGGCACCTTCGGTGACTTTGGCTGCTTCAGCTTCTACGTGACCAAGAACGTCATCACCGCGGAGGGTGGGATGATCCTGGCGCGTGACGAGGTGCATATCTCCCGTGCCAAGGTGCTTGCATTGCATGGTATGAGCAAGGACGCTTGGCACCGCTTCGGCGACAAGGGCTACAAGCACTACCAAGTGGTCGAGTGTGGCTTCAAGTACAACATGACCGACATCCAGGCCGCGCTTGGTATCCACCAGTTGGCCCGTGTCGAAGAGAACTGGCTGAGACGCCGGCGGATATGGGCGACCTACCAGGAACAGCTGCGTGGTATGCCCCTGCAGTGCCCGGTGGAACCCGGGGAAGACATGCGTCACGCCTACCATCTGTATGCGGTCCGCATTGATGGCGACCATGGTTCGGTAACGAGGGATGGATTCATCGAACGGATGAACCAGAAGGGAGTTGGAACGGGGGTGCACTACATGGCAATCCCCGAACACCCCTATTACCAGCAGAGGTTTGGGTGGCGGCCAGAGCAATGGCCGCGGGCAATGGAGATCGGCAGGCAGACCGTCAGCCTGCCACTGTCAGCCGGCATGTCCGATGGCGACGTGGCTCGCGTGGTCGATTCCGTGGCCGAATCGCTGGCTCGGGGGATCTGAGCTCACCGTTTCCCGATCTGGCTTACAAGTCTCCTTGCCAACCACCTTATCCAGCGGGCACGAAGTCCGGGCACGGTAGATGACCACATCGAGATCAAGGGGCTATGGCAAAGGGCGCTTGAAATATCGGCCAGCGTGGCGCTACGGGCGCCATCTCCCCTGAGGAACTTCGCACACAGGCGCTCCAGGCTAATCCAGTCGGTTTCCCGTAGCTCAGGCTGGAATGGGCGGCAGCCGCTTTGGGTCAGTGCCCCGATTGCAGCCTCGATAATGTCGAAGCCCGAATGCAGCAACAGTTCCATCTGGAGCCAAGGACGCGTGTTGAGCTCCAGGAGCCGTGGCTTCCCATCGGCGTCGGCGAGGAATGAGAGCTCGGCCATGCCGACGAGATCGAGCGCGGATGTAATGGCTTCGGTCGCTTCCCTGAGGAGAGTGGAATGAGGTTGCGTCCTCACCCAGCAGGCGCTCCCGCCTCGGGCCGGATACTTAAAGAGCTCAACCACTTCCGTGTAGGCGAGTCCATTGCCTCTCACCACGCATGCGCTGCGTTCGTGGCCCTCGAGCGGCTGCAGCTTCGGCTGGGCTACCCAGGCCTCCCCGGCGTCCCAGCTGGCCTCCAGTTCAAAGCGTGCGTAGGCACTCCCGATCTGGTCCTCGCCGAACAGCTTGCTCCCCCCCTGAAGGTTCCTGCCCCAGGGCTTGCATGCGGGCTTGAAGATCAGGGGGGCGGGGAATGTTGCACACGCCCGTTCGACGTCTTCCCAGGACCTGATCACCTTGGTTGGGGCGATCCATTCGGACAATCCTCGGTCAGTGAGGGTGGAGAAAAGTTCCGCCTTGTCGAGCCCTCCCCGGCGCAAGGAGCGACACCTGGACATCAGCACGATATGGGGCAGCCGGGCATGGGCGTCGAGCAGCAGGCCTAACGAGTCGTCTTCGGAAGGCAGGCAGATGACGGCCTCGCCGGTCTCCGCATGGATGCGCTGGACGAACGAGCATAGGGACTCCAGCAGCTCTTCCCGCCCGCTTGTTGCCCGCGGGGTCAGGGTCTCCCGTACCCCAGGGAGACCTTCAAGCAGGGACTTGGGCCTGAGGGAGAAAACCCTGACCTCGGTATTCCGGGAATAGGCCCAGCCAACCATGGAAGCCGAAACGGTCTCGGCGCCGCCCGAGACAAGCAGAATCTCCATCACGGCTTCCCGAAGACCCAGACAACATTGTGGTATTGGAATCGCGGTTTGCCCCGATACGCGCGCATCAATCCCAGCTCGAGGTCCACGAGTCGTGGATTCCAGCTTTGCGGCACGAGGCCGTACTGCATGAGGATGGTCCAAGGCCATCTCGCACCGCGGATCGCGGTGCGAGAAACAAGGTGCAGGCCTGACGAGGCGAACAGTTGGATGATTTGCTCCTCAGGGATATAAGCGGGATGCCCGATCCTCAGGTTGTCGAGCACAACCAGGTATCCGCCAGAGCGGATAACGTTCGAAGCACCTGCAGCTACGGGAAAGCAACCCATCAGATGAAGGGGGCGCAAGACGTTCAGTAGGAATGCAGTGTCGACCGACCCGGGCGGAACTGGGAGGTCTGGAAGTTGCCCCTCACGGAACTCGATGTCGGGATGGAGTTCCCTTGCGACAGCAAGTACCCGTGCCGACGGATCTATCCCGATAAGATGCTCATAGCCCAACCGAAGCAGTTCACCGCTCATGCGGCCATAGCCGCAGCCTATATCCACCGCTATCCCACGGGGCTGGGGCGCTAAGCGGCGGAGTGCCTCTACCTGTAGCTGTGTGATGTAGCGTGTCTTGTATCCACGCTTGTCGTGCGGATCGGCCAGGTTGATGCCGGCGTCATCGTACGTAGGAAGGTTGGTGGTCATCGGATCCGCTGGATAAGTAGGCAGAGGGAGCCCAACACCAGGTCGGCCATCAGAAGGGCCACACGCGCCGCTATGGCGACGTAGGCGACGAGGTCGGCGGGATACCTGGAGGCCAACAACGAGAACGCCAGTTCCCTCACACCAAGGCCGGATGGCGTAACCAGAGAGGCGAACCCGAGCGTCCAGGCGATCGTATAGAGCGCGCAAAGCTCGATGCCGGTAAGCAGGCTTTCTCCGAGCCCAAGCCCGAATGCCGACCAGGCGCCGAGATAGGCGACCCAGGAAGCACCAAGCCATAGCAGGCCCCTTGGCAGATACTCAAGAGATAGGATGGTCAGAGCTGAATCAAGGATGGGTTGGATCTTTCGTAGCCTCTCCGGAAATTTCATCCGATGCGCGCACCAGCGTCTGCAAATGGACGTGAGCAATAAGGCCGCCACCGGCGCCACGGCGGCAATCCATAGCGGCGTGATACCCGATAGCGCAAGGATGAGATAGCTGACCCACAGGCCCACTCCCAAGGTCAGCAGGGTGTACCCAATGTTTATCGCCGCCCACTGAAGGGGAGATGCGATGTGGTCGGCGCAAACCGCCTGATATGCCACCCCGAGAAAACGGCCTGGAAGGTGCTTCATTATCTGTGGGATGAAATAAAGCCTGGCAGCCTCCCAGTGGGGGAGGTTCTTTCCGGTGCCCTTCTCCACTAGTAGCTGGTAGGCCGGAAGTGCGAGGTACATACTTGCAAGCAGGATCAGGAAGGCGACGCCTGCCGTCGCGTACGCGACCTCCCCATGTCGGTCGCCCATGGATCCCCAGGCATCGCGTAGCAGCCATGCAGTCCAGGCAAGTGCCAGTCCGGCCATGATGGCCGCGCTGATGCGCCAGTGCTTGCGGGCTGTCACGGGCGATCTCCCGGAGCGGAACTGTGGACCGCCTCCAGAAGTTTTACAGAAACTGTGGATAGGTCGAAACGTTGGGCCGCCGACGTGATTCCTTCCATGAACTGCAGGGGGGAGGTGGAGATGGCTTCCCGGATTGCGACCGCGAAAGCCGGCGCATTGGTCTCGGAGGAAACGAGCCCGCAGGCAGGTTGCGACTCGATGATCGAGGCCAGGTCTCCCACGGGCATTGCCACGATTGGTCGGCCGAGCTTCAGCGCGTCGGACAGGACTACGGGGATGCTTTCGATCCTTGACGGGATGAGCAGGTAATCCGCATCTGCAAGCGCGGCTTCGGCCTGCTTCTTGCCCACGAAGCCATGCACACGCACCGGGTGGCCCGCGGACGCCAGGACTTGGGTGCGCTGCCGCACTTCATTTTCCAGCGGTCCGCCACCGTAGATGTCGACGCGTTCGATGTTTTTCCAGTCAGTCTGCGTCAGCAGGCCAAGGGACTCCAGGAGCAGGTCTATGCCCTTGTTCCGGTGCCAGCGTCCCAGGAATATCAGCCGATAGGGCGGTTGAACCCGGGGGGGCGCGGGTGCGGTGGTTTCCATCCGCCGGGTGCTCGGCAGGAACTCAGTCGCTTTGCGCGCGATGCGTTCAGTGTCCTCACGCAACTTCATTCCGTCGGCGTAACGATACCGGGCGCCAGCGAGGACGCGGCGCAGGTAGCTGCGCACGACTGGCATCCTGCCCAGCGACCAGATGTCGCTGCCCAGCGTCCATACCGAATACGGGATGGCGCCGTGCTTCGAGGCGCAGCGTGCCCAGTAGCCCGAGGGGAGGGCCCAGAGCGCGAGGATGTGGATCGTGGGGCCGGCTCGTGTTGCCTCGATGGCTGCCTTCCTGCCTGCACGCAGTACGTCCCGGATGAGAAGCATGTCCTTCGGAACCCACGGCTTGAGGGTCGACAGGGGGCGCTCCGGTGCGGCGTAGCGGAATACCTCCATGCCCTCGCGCCAGGTCTCGCGGCGAGTTTCCGTGCCGGGGGCGACGACCCGGACTGGAAGGTGGCGCGCAAGCTCGGCAGCGAAGTCATCGACGAAGCCGCCCGCCGCCTCGCTGCCGTCGCCGGCGATCGGGAAGGAGGTCGTGATCAGTACCAGAGCGCCGCTTGCGGTCATGGCGAATCCAATGGGGTGGCAACGGATCCGGTAAACGCCGGGCGTCCCGGACCGGCTTCTAGCCCTGCTTCACGTAGGTCAGGTTGGTGATCTGCTCGGAGATCAGGCCGATCAGGAACACGATTACCGCCGCGCTGAAGAGCAGGGTGCTCATGTTGGTGAAGCGGTGCTGGGTCGCGAAGGTGTAGGCGTAGTAGCCCAGGCCGGTGGCGAAGAAGGACAGGGATACCGGGATGAACAGCTTCAGCGGCGAGTACAGGGTGGCGATCTTGAAGATGATCAGCAGGAAGCGGATGCCGTCCTTGACCGGGCGGATGTGGCTGCCGTTGCCGACGCGCTTGGCCACCGGGATCGGCACGTAGGCCACCGGGTAGGCGCTGCGGAAGAAGGCCATGGTGCTGGTGGTCGGGTAGCTGAAGCCGTTGGGCAGCAGGTGCAGGAACTGGCGGAACTTGTCCGCCCGTACCGCGCGGAAGCCCGAGGTCAGGTCCATGACCTGGTGGCCGGTCATGCGGGTGGCCAGCCAGTTGTAGAAGCGGTTGGCCAGGCCGCGGTGCAGGTTGGCCTGGCCGCTGCCGTCGCGGGCGCCAACCACCATGTCGTAGCCCTCGGCCAGCTTGTCCAGCAGGCGGGGGATGCAGGCGGGGTCGTGCTGGCCGTCGGCGTCCATGAACACCAGGATCTCGCCGCTCGCGGCGCGCGCGCCGCGCTTGACCGCGGCTCCATTGCCCATGGAATAGGGGGCGCCGAGCACGCGGGCGCCATGGCTGGCGGCGATGGCCGCGGTGTCGTCGGTGGAGCCGTCGTCGACCACGATCAGCTCGGCCTGCGGGAACAGCTCCCGGATGGCCGGAAGCGTGCGGCGCAGGCCCTCGGCCTCGTTCTTGGCCGGAAGGATGATGCTCAGGCTGTTCAAGCTGGTTTCCCCGGGATCCCCGGCGCTATCGTAATGCCTGTCGGGGAGGGACGGAACGCGCCGGGTCCGGTCGTCCGGCGGTGATCGCCGGCGGATCGGCCGGGGTTTTGCAGTACTCTTTCCATGGCCAAGGGGAAAGCCACCTCCATATGAATGCGATGTCCGCCAATCTTGTCGGAATCACGGGTATTGCCCGTCGCCTGGTCCAGGACGGAGCCATGGACGAGGCGGCCGCCCGCGCCGCCATGGCCCAGGCCGCCGAGGCCAAGGTGCCGCTGGCCCAGTTCATTGCCGAGAAGAGGCTGGTCACCCCGGCCCAGCTGGCGGCCGCCAACTCCATCGAGTTCGGCATCCCGCTGCTCGATACCTCTGCCTTCGACCCGTCGCAGAACGCGATGAAGCTGGTCAGCGAGGAGCTGGTGCAGAAGCACCACGTGCTGCCGCTGTTCAAGCGCGGCAGCAAGCTGTTCGTGGGCGTCAGCAACCCCACCCAAACCGGCGCGCTGGCCGAGATCCAGTTCCATACCAACCTGGCGGTCGAGCCGATCCTGGTCGACGAGGACCAGATCCGCCGCACCCTGGAGCAGTGGCAGAACGCCAGCGCCCAGCTGGACAGCGGCCTGGGCGAGGACGACGAGGGCCTGGAGAACCTCGAGGTCGGCGCGGGCGACGAGGACGGGATCGGCGAATCGGGCGTCGACGCCAAGGGCGACGACACGCCGGTGGTCAAGTTCGTCAACAAGGTCCTGGTTGACGCCATCCGCCGCGGCGCCTCGGACATCCACTTCGAGCCCTACGAAACCGACTACCGCGTGCGCCTGCGCATCGACGGCCTGCTCAAGACCGTGGCGCGGGCCCCGGTCAAGCTCAACCAGCGCATCGCCGCGCGCCTGAAGGTCATGGCGCAGCTGGACATCGCCGAGAAGCGCGTGCCGCAGGACGGCCGCATCAAGCTCAACCTGTCGAAGACCAAGCAGGTGGACTTCCGTGTCAGCACCCTGCCGACCCTGTTCGGCGAGAAGGTGGTGCTGCGTATCCTCGACGGCAGCGCGGCCAAGCTGGGCATCGACAAGCTCGGCTACGAGCCGGAGCAGCAGAAGCTGTTCCTGGACGCGATCCACAAGCCCTACGGCATGGTCCTGGTCACCGGCCCGACCGGCTCGGGCAAGACGGTGTCGCTGTACACCGCGCTGGGCATCCTCAACGACGAGACCCGCAACATCTCCACCGCCGAGGACCCGGTCGAAATCCGCCTGCCCGGCGTCAACCAGGTCCAGCAGAACAACAAGCGCGGCATGACCTTCGCCGCGGCCCTGCGCAGCTTCCTGCGCCAGGACCCGGACGTGATCATGGTCGGCGAGATCCGCGACCTGGAGACCGCCGAGATCGCGATCAAGGCCGCGCAGACCGGCCACATGGTGCTGTCGACCCTGCACACCAACGACGCGCCGCAGACCATCGCGCGCCTGATGAACATGGGCATCGCGCCCTACAACATCACCTCGTCGGTGACCCTGGTGATCGCCCAGCGCCTGGCGCGCCGGCTGTGCTCCAAGTGCAAGCGCCCGGTGGACCTGCCCGAGCACGCCCTGCTGGCCGAGGGCTTCACCCCGGAGGAGATCCGCGAGGGCTTCACCGTGTACGAGCCGGTGGGCTGCGAGGAGTGCACCGAGGGCTACAAGGGCCGCGTCGGCATCTACCAGGTGATGCCGATGAGCGAGGAGATCCAGGCCATCGTCCTGGCCGGCGGCAACGCCATGCAGATCGCCGAGGTGGCGCAGAAGGCCGGCGTGCGCGACCTGCGCCAGTCGGCCCTGCTCAAGGTCCGCCAGGGCATCACCAGCCTGGCCGAGATCAACCGCGTCACCAAGGACTGAGTACCCGACGCCCCGCCATCCGTGCGGGCCGGCCCGGGTTGTCGCCGTGGTGCGGCGGCGACCGTAGGCCGGTGGCCGGCGGCTGGCCGCGCCGGCTGCCTTGGTCGCGGCAGATCGCGCCCGGCCACCGGAGGCACCGCCCGGCTGCCGCGGCCACTGCGCGCGCAGCCGTACCGGTCCGGCCAGGCACCCTCGGATCGGATGGCGCGGACATGCGTCGCCGGTCCGCGGCGCTGGCCGCCGCCGTGCCCTCATCCGAAAGTCGATGATCGGCGGATTCCTACTTGATGGCGCGGATTTTCCCGCTTTTTTCGGGCCTGTCGGCGCGCCAATCTCGGCGCATGGACATGCCAGTCGCCAATCCCGGCCCCGGCATCCTGGTGGAGGAGGGGCCCGACGTTCCGCTGCAAGGCGGTGTCTTCCACGTGTCCGTGGTGACCCGTGGCCGATACGCCTGCTTTGCCGACTTCCACGTGGCCTGGACGGCCGTGCGCGCCTTCCGCGACCCGGCGGCGCTGGGCGATGCCCGGCTGCTGGCCTGGGTGCTGCTGCCGGACCGGGTGGGGTGGCTGGTCCAGGGCGGCGAGCAGATGCCGATGGAGAAGGCGGTCAGCCGGATGAAGTCCTGCAGCGCAGTGCAGGTCAACAAGACCCTGTTCCGTGCCGGGCCGCTGTGGGAACCGGGCTTCAAGGCGCGCGAGCTGGCGCCCGACGAGGACCCGCGGGCGGTGGCGCGGCGCCTGCTGGTGGCGCCGCTGCAGGCCGGGCTGGCCTCGGAACTGGTGGATTACCCCTTCTGGGACTGTGTCTGGCTGTGAGGTCCCCGGCGGGACGGGCGGCGGATGGCTTTCCAGGGGAGGAAGGCGGCAGGCAGGCTGCCGGTGGGGGCGCCGGCAGCCTGCCCCCCTCCGTCCGTCCCGCCGCGGCTCCTGCCATGCCGGCGAGAGGGGCGCTGGGGCATGGCTCCGGCCGGGTTTGCCGGGCTGGGGTTTGTGCTGGCGGCTGGCCCGGCAGGGCGGCGGGCTGATGGGCCCGTGGTGCGGATCGATGGCGATGCGCCAGTGACGCAGGGGCTGGCCGAAGGGGCGCGGAAGCGTCATGCTTTCGCGCTTGGACGCTGCCTCCCCTGCCGATGTTCAGCATTCCGATACGGGTTTACTGGGAAGATACCGACGCCGGTGGCGTGGTCTACCACGCCCGCTACGTGGCCTTCCTGGAGCGCGCGCGCAGCGACGCGTTGCGCGCCATGGGCCGTGGCCAGCACGCCCTGCAGGCGGCCGGGCTGGTATTCGCGGTCCACTCGATGCGGCTGGACTTCCTGCGCCCGGCGCGGCTGGACGACCTGCTCGAGGTAACCGCGGAAGTGTCCCGGCTCGGCCGCGCCAGCGTGGTGTTCTCCCAGCGCATCCTGCGCGGGGAGGAGACCCTGCTGGAGGCCGAGGTCAAGGTGGCGTCCCTGCGCGCGGCCGATTTCCGGCCCTGCCCGATGGACCCGGCGCTGTACGAGGAACTCCGGACGCTGCAGGCCGGTCCGATGCGCTGACCGTATCGCCCGCGGCGGGGCCATCGCCCCGCTGGCATTGCACCAAGACGAAGCCATTGAGGAACAAAGGATGATCGGATCGAGCCTGGCCCTGCTGGCCACCGTGGTGGAGGCACTGCCGCCGGACGCGGCCGCGGCGGCCACCGAGGCGGCGGCTACCGCCGCCCATGGCGGCATCAACTACCTGGACCTGATGCTGCGGGCGAGCCTGCCGGTCAAGCTGATCGTGCTGCTGCTGCTGGCCGGTTCGCTGATCAGCTGGGTGATCATTTTCCGCAAGCTGGGCGCGTTCAAGCGCGCCGACCAGGAAGCGGACGAGTTCGAGAACCGGTTCTGGTCCGGCGCCGACCTCGGCAAGCTGTACGCCGCGGCGACCGACCGCAACCGCGTGGTCGTGGGCCTGGAGGCGATCTTCGAGGCGGGTTTCCGCGAGTTCGCGCGCCTGCGCGACAAGCGCCGCCACGACGGCCGCGCCCAGCTCGAGGGCGCGCAGCGCGCCATGCGCGTGGCCTTCACCCGCGAGGTCGGCCAGCTGGAGCGCAACCTGGAGCTGCTGGCCAACATCGGCTCCACCGCCCCGTACGTGGGCCTGGTCGGCACCGTGTTCGGCATCATGGTGACCATGCACGACATGGTCAGCCAGGGCCAGCAGGTCGGCATCGCCTCGGTGGCGCCGGGCATTTCCGAGGCGCTGTTCGCCACCGCCATCGGCCTGTTCGTGGCCATCCCCGCGGTGTGGGCCTACAACCGCTACACCACCCGGGTCGAGCGCCTGTCGCAGCGCTACGAGAGCTTCGCCGACGAGTTCAGTTCGATCCTGCAGCGCCAGGCCGGCGGCGACGAATGAACCGCCGCCCCGACGGGAGCACGCCATGAGCACATTCGCCCGGCACAAGCGCCGCAAGCTCAAGTCCGAGATCAACGTCGTTCCCTACATCGACGTGATGCTGGTGCTGCTGATCATCTTCATGGTCACCGCCCCGCTGCTGAGCCTGAGCGTGGACGTGGACCTGCCCAAGTCCAACGCCCGCTCGGTGGACAGCAAGAAGGACCCGGTGATCGTCACCGTGGACGCCGAGGGCCGCTACTTCCTGACCCTGGAAGGCGGCAAGGCGCAGCCGATCGACGCCACCGAGCTGAGCGCGCGGCTGGCGGCGTTCGTGGCCCAGAACAAGGACTTGCCGGTGTTCGTCGCCGCCCCGGGCGGGGTGGAGTACCAGAAGGTGATGGACACCATGGTCCTGGTGCAGGCCGCCGGCGTGCCGCGGGTGAGCCTGATGAGCCAGCCGGGCGGTCGCTGAGGCCGGCCCGCAGGTGAGCATGCACGCCGACGCCTTCTACCATCGCCCCGAAGACCGCGAGAGCGGCCTTGCCGGCCCGCTGCTGCTGGCGCTTGCCCTGCACATCGGCGTGGCCCTGCTGTTCTGGCTGGCCTGGTGGTGGTCGCCACAGCGCAAGGTGGAGCCGGCGGCCGGTTCCCCGGCGATCGAGGCCTCGCTGGTGATGAGCCCGGCCGACCTGGCCGCGGCCCAGCGCCGCGCCGAGGAAGCGCCCAAGCCGGAGCCGCTGCCGGAGCCGGTGGCCGAGACCGCGCCCGAGGAAACCGTGCCACCGCCGCAGCCGCTGCCCGAGCCGCGTCCGCAGGACGCCACGGTGCAGCCGCAGCAGAAGGCCCAGGACTTCATCCCGCAGCCGGACACCGTCGACCAGGACGAGGCCCGCCGCGACGCGATCGCCAAGGAAAAGGCCGAGAAGGAACAGGAAGAGCGCCGCCGCCAGCAGCAGATCGACCTGACCGAACAGCAGCGGCAGAAGGAAGCCGAGAACCAGCGCCGCCTGGCCGCCCAGGCCGAGGAGGCCGAGCGCCAGAAGAAGCTGGCCGAGATCCGCCGCCAGCGCGAGCAGGCCGCGCGCGAGGCCGAGCGCGCCGAGCAGCGCCTGCGCCAGCTGCAGCAGGTCCAGCAGCGCCAGTCCGCGCCTGCCCAGGCCAGCCAGGGCTCGCCGGGGCAGGGCGGCACCAGCGAGGACCTGACCGCCAAGTACGCCGCCGCGATCCAGCAGGCGGTGACCAACCAGTGGATCCGCCCGGACACCGTGCCCCTGGGCCAGCGCTGCCGGGTGCAGATCCGCCAGCTGCCCGGTGGCGAGGTGATCGACGTGAAGGTGCAGCCCGGCTGCCCCTACGACGAGGCCGGCCAGCGCTCGCTGGAGGCGGCCGTCCTGCGCGCCCAGCCGCTGCCCTACCGCGGCTTCGAATCGGTGTTCCAGCGCACCCTGATCCTGAACTTCGAGGCCCGGGACCGCTGAGGCGGACGTGGGAACTTCTTCCTTCCATGGCGGTCTTTGTCGGCCGCCGCGCTCCGTAGCCAGGGAAGCCCCCGGTCGCGGGGCCGTGCCCGCCGGCGGCGGCCGCGGGCGGTTCAGGCCGTTGGGTGGGTGTTCACGCGGTTTTCGTTCATGATTGCGAATATGTTCACGCCACCGCTGGTATCCCTAGCGTCCCCCAAGAGTGTCCAAGCCCTGCCCATGAAAGCATCCCTGCGCTGGTTCTTCCTGCTTGTCTGCCTGGTCGTGCCGGGCCTGGCGACCGCCCAGCAGCAGGGCCTGGAGATCGACATCATCGGCGGCAACGCCTCGGCGCTGCCGATCGCAGTGGTGCCGATGCCGTACGAGGGCGGCGGCACCCCGCCGCAGACCGACGTGGCCAAGGTGGTGCGCGACGACCTGGCGCGCTCGGGCCAGTTCCGCACCCTGCCGGTGGAGCAGATGGTCGAGCGCCCGACCCGCGGCGGCGAGATCCAGTACCCCACCTGGCGCCAGCTCAAGCAGGACTACCTGGTGGTCGGCCGCGTGCTGGACGCCGGCGAGGGTGGCTACCGCGTCGAGTACGAGCTGTTCGACGTGGCCCGTTCCGAGCGCCTGCTGGGCCTGGCGATGACCGCGCGCGCCAGCGCCATGCGCGACGTCGCCCACCAGATGGCCGACGCGATCTACGAGAAGATCCTCGGCGTGCGCGGCGCGTTCTGGACCCGCATCGCCTACGTCACCGCCAGCGGCACCGGCGGCGCGATGCGCTACGCGCTGGTGGTGGCCGACTCCGACGGCTGGAACCCGCAGGTGGTGGTGCGCTCGGCCGAGCCGCTGCTGTCGCCGGCGTGGAGCCCGGACGGGCGCAAGCTGGCCTACGTCAGCTTCGAGCGCGGCAACTCCTCCATCTACATCCAGGACATCGCCACCGGTGCGCGCGAGCTGGTCTCCAGCTTCCGCGGCATCAACAGCGCGCCGTCGTTCTCGCCGGACGGGCGCAAGCTGGCCCTGTCGCTGTCGCGCAGCGGCAATCCCGAGATCTACGTGATGGACCTGGCCAGCAAGCAGCTGACCCAGCTGACCAACCACTTCGGCATCGATACCGAGCCGACCTGGAGCGCCGACGGTTCCACCATCTACTTCACCTCCGACCGCGGCGGCCGCCCGCAGATCTACCAGGTGCCGTCCAGCGGCGGCGCCGCCACCCGGGTGACCTTCCAGGGCAACTACAACGCCACCGCGACCATCTCGCCGGACGGCAAGAAGATCGCGGTCGCCCAGGGCTCGGGCAACACCTACCGCATCGCACTGATGGACTCCAGCCTGGGCGCGCCCCGCTGGAGCACCATCTCCACCGGCTCCCTGGACGAGTCTCCGAGTTTCGCCCCCAACGGCAGCATGCTGATCTACGCCGCGCGCGAGGGTGGCCGGGGAGTGCTGTACGCAGTTTCGGCCGACGCCCGGGTGCGCCAGCGCCTGGTCCTGGCCGACGGCGACGTGCGCGAACCTGCGTGGTCGCCCTACCGCAGCGCGCGTTAAAAATCGGTTGTAAGATTCGCCCGTTGCACGCTTATCTCAACCACCACCCACTGTGCATCACAAGGAAATGATCATGAACAGTTCCACCCGCGTTCTGCTGGTTTCCCTCCTGTCCGTTGCAGCCCTCGCGGGCTGCTCCAAGAAGGTCAAGGAGCAGCCGGCTCCGGAACCGGCGCCGACTCCCGCCCCGACCGCCCCGGTCGCCGACGACGGCCGTTATGGTCCGGAAGACCTGGATACCGATGCCTGCCTGCGCCAGCGCATCGTGTACTTCGACTTCGACCAGGACGCCCTGAAGCCGGAGTTCCAGGCCATCGTCGCCTGCCACGCCAAGTACCTGCGTGACCGTCCGTCCTCGCGCATCACCCTGCAGGGCCATGCCGACGAGCGCGGCAGCCGCGCCTACAACCAGGGCCTGGGCGAGCGCCGCGGCAACGCCGTCAACTCCGCCCTGCAGGCGGCCGGCGGTTCGGCCAGCCAGCTGGAGGTCGTGAGCTATGGCGAGGAGCGTCCGGTCTGCACCGAGTCGACCGAGAGCTGCTGGGCGCAGAACCGTCGCGTCGAGATCGTCTACACCGCTCGCTAAGCGATGCTTCGCCCTCGTGCCATCGGCATGATGCTGGTCGTGGCGGCCCTCGCGGCCGCCACGCCCGCGTCTGCGCAGAAGCTGAGCCTGGCCGACCGGGTCGCACGGCTCGAGGCACAGGCCAACAACACCCAGGCCACCCAGGACCTGCTCAACCAGCTGGCGCAGCTGCGCAGCGAGGTGCAGGAACTGCGCTCGGCGCTGGAACAGCTGCAGTACGAACAGCAGCAGATGCAGCAGCGCAGCCGCGACCAGTACCTGGACCTGGACGGCCGCCTCAACCGCCTGGAAGGCGGGGAACTGCCCGCACCGCCGGCCGCCACCACCGGCGCCGCCGCGCCCACCGCACCGGCTGCCCCGGCCGCGACGGCCACCGCCGGCAGTGATGCCCCGCGGGTCCATGGCGATCCGGGCTCGCTGGCCCTGGGTGCCGACGAGCGCGCCGCTTACGAGGCCGCGTTCAATACCCTCAAGGCCGGTGACTACGCCCGTTCGGCCGAGGCCTTCCAGGCCTTCCTGGACACGCATCCGGCCGGTGTCTACGCGCCCAACGCCCTGTACTGGCTGGGCGAGAGCTACTACGCCACCGGCAACTACGCCCTGGCCGGGCAGCAGTTCCGCGCCCTGATGGAGCGCTACCCGACCCACGACAAGGCGCCCGGCGCGCTGCTGAAGCTGGGCCTGTCCCAGTTCGGCGAAGGCGAGGTGCGCCAGGCCCAGGCCACCCTGCAGCAGGTCGAATCGCAGTATCCGGGCAGCGATGCCGCGCGGATCGCCGCCGACCGCCTGCGCTCGATCCAGATCAGCCAGCTGCGCTGATCCGCGTCGCCCCGCGGGCGACCGCCACATTCCGCTTCCAGCCCCGGCATGCGCCGCATGCCGCGCTTGCGCCCGCTTGCCGCGCTTCGTTCCGGCGCCGGCGGCCATGGCCACGGGTCCGCGGGCTTACAATTGCCCCATGAATACCCCCACTCCGCAGAACCGCCTGCGGATCACCGAGATCTTCCTGTCCCTGCAGGGCGAGGCCAACGCCGCCGGCTGGCCGACCGTGTTCGTGCGCCTGACCGGCTGCCCGCTGCGCTGCCAGTACTGCGATACCGCCTACGCCTTCCATGGCGGGCAGTGGTGGGAGATCGACGACATCCTCGCCGAGGTCGCCCGCCATGGCGTGCGCCACGTCTGCGTGACCGGTGGCGAGCCGCTGGCGCAGAAGCGCTGCCTGGACCTGCTGCGGCGCCTGTGCGACGCCGGCTACGACGTCTCGCTGGAGACCTCCGGCGCGCTGGACATCGCCGGGGTCGACCCGCGGGTGTCGCGGGTAGTCGACCTCAAGACCCCCGGTTCGGCCGAGATGGCGCGCAACCGCCTGGAGAACCTCCCGCTGCTGACCGCGCGCGACCAGGTCAAGTTCGTGCTGTGCGGCCGCGCCGACTACGAGTGGGCGCGCGACATGGTCGCCGAGCACGGCCTGGCCGCACGCTGCGACGTGCTGTTCTCGCCCTCCAAGGGCCAGCTGGAGGCGCGCGACCTGGCCGACTGGATCGTCGCCGACCGCCTGCCGGTGCGCTTCCAGATGCAGCTGCACAAGATCCTCTGGAACGACGAGCCGGGGCGCTGACCCGGATGCGGCCCTACAATGGGCCACCCCACACAAAGCAGTTCCCATGAAGAAAGCCGTCGCCCTCGTCTCCGGTGGCATGGATTCGGCCGTCGTCCTGGCCATCGCCCGCGAACAGGGATTCGCCGTGCACGCGTTGAGCGTGCGCTATGGCCAGCGCCATACCTCCGAACTGGATGCCGCCGCGCGCGTGGCCAGCGCCCTGGGCGCGGTCGAGCACAAGACCGTGGCCATCGACCTGCGCAGCATCGGCGGCTCGGCGCTGACCGACGACATCGAGGTGCCGGAGGCCGGCGGCGAGGGCATCCCGGTCACCTACGTGCCGGCGCGCAACACCATCATGCTGTCGGTGGCGCTGGGCTGGGCCGAGGTGCTGGGCGCGGCCGACATCTTCTGCGGCGTCAACGCGGTGGACTATTCCGGCTACCCGGACTGCCGCCCGGAGTTCGTCGCGGCCTTCGAGCGGCTGGCCAACCTGGCCACCAAGGCCGGCGTGGAAGGCGCGGGCATCCGCGTGCACGCACCGCTGATCCGCATGGGCAAGGACGAAATCGTGCGCGAGGGCCTGCGCCTGGGCGTGGACTTCGCCCAGACCGTGTCCTGCTACCGCGCCGATGAGCAGGGCCGCGCCTGCGGCCACTGCGACGCCTGCCAGCTGCGCGCGGCCGGCTTTGCCGCCGCCGGCGTGGCCGATCCGACCCGCTACGTCGCGGCCGCCGGCTGAGGCGCGCGTCGCCGGCGGACGCCGCCGTTGCCGCCGGCAGGCGCAGCAGCCGCCTGATCGGGTAAAATGCGCGGCCCCGGCCTGGCCGGGCTCCGTGGGCCGTTAGCTCAGTCGGTAGAGCATCGGACTTTTAATCCGCTGGTCGTTGGTTCGATTCCAACACGGCCCACCATTGCTTCCGCGCCGGCCTGCCAGGCCGGTCGCCCTGGACCCCGTCGCCGCACGGGGTTTTTTGTTGCCCACGCCCCTACCCGGAGCTGAGGATGAGCGCAGACGAGGCGGCGTTGAGCGCCGAACAGGTGGCCCACAGGAACCGGATCCACGCCTACGGCCTGGTCGCCGGGACGATGGCGGTGATCGCGGTCGCCGCCATCCTGTGGTTCTGGCTGGCGCGCGATTACCCGGTGCTGCGCTACGTGTTCATCGCCGGTGCGGCGCCGTTCGCCTGGTACGCCGGGCGGCTGCCGATGGAGGCCTGGCTGGCCGCGGACGCGCGCTGCGCGGCCTGCGGCGCGCCGTACGCGGTATCCGAGACCGGCCGCGAGGAAACGCTGGTCGCGGCCACGCCGCGCCGGCGCGAGTCGGTGGTGGGGCGCTCGATCTCCGGCCCCAACGAAGGCAAGACCCTGGTGCGCAAGGAGAGCTGGACCGAGGAGCGTTACCAGGTCGTGGTCACCCGTGCCTGCAGCGAATGCGGCGACGTGCGCAGCACGCAGTCGGTGCGCACGATCCAGGCCAACAGGACCAGCGACGACGCCTACCGCCGCTGAGCACGGAAAAAGGGAGGCTGCCGCACCACGCCGGTGCGCGGAAGCCGGCACGCGCGGCGCAGGGACGAGAACGCCCGTCCCGGCCGCGTGCAGCGTCGGACGACGTGGTGAGCCGGCGTGGCTGCCGGTCGGGAACGGAGCGCTTCAGTCCTCGCCGCGATAAATCCGCGACAGCCGCGCCCCGTCGTGCGACACGAAACGGCCACTGTCACCCGTCAGCGCGAATCGCCATGCCGCCAGCAGCGCGGTGACGGGGGGGGAACGCCATTGCCTTGCCTTGCGGTACGCCTTCCCGAAATCGTGAAGGCGTTGCTGCAGTCCTGCCCGTTGGGGTGCGGGCTGCCGAGGGTTTTCCTTCACCATTGCATTCTCTCCGGCCGCGGGGGCGGCCATCGGGTCACGCTGAGTCCTCCCCTGTCGGCGACCATACCGCGTCCCTGGCGTTCCCGGCCACCGCGCCGCTGAACGGCAGCGCGACGGGCGCGGAGGCCGCGTTGAAGCCATCGCCTGGCGGGCCCATAGTCCTCCTGCACACCCCCCCGCGCCCGCGCGTCGCAGGCCGTTCCCGGGCCCCATGAGCACCGCCGCCTTCCATCCCGCCGTCGCCCGCTGGTTCGACGCCGCCTTCCCGGGCCCGACCGAGGCCCAGGCCGCGGCGTGGCCGGCGATCATGGCCGGGCGCAGCACCCTGGTGGCCGCGCCGACCGGCTCGGGCAAGACCCTGACCGCCTTCCTTGCCGCGATCGACGCCCTGGTGCGCGAAGCCCAGGAGCAGGGCGGGCTGGCGGACGAGACCCGGGTGGTCTATGTCTCCCCGCTCAAGGCGTTGTCCAACGACATCGCCCTGAACCTGGAAGCACCGCTGGCCGGCATCGGCGTGGCGCTGCGCGAACTGGGCCTGCCCGAGGTGGGGATCCGCACTGCCGTGCGCACCGGCGACACCCCGCAGTCGGAGCGTGCGCGGCTGCGGCGCAGGCCGCCGCATATCCTGGTGACCACGCCCGAGTCGTTGTACGTGCTGCTGGGCTCCGAATCCGGTCGGGCGATGCTGCGCACGGTGCGCAGCGTGATCGTGGACGAGATCCATGCCCTGGCCGGCAACAAGCGCGGCAGCCACCTTGCGCTGTCGCTGGAACGGCTGGAGGCGCTGTGCGCGCGGCCGCTGGTGCGGATCGGCCTTTCGGCCACGCAGAAGCCGGTGGAGGAGGTGGCGCGCTTCCTGGTGGGCGCCGGCAACGTGCATCCCGGCCGCGACCGCCTGCCCGCCGCTGGCGGCGGCTGGCAGCGCGGCGGCGCGGTGCATGGCGGTAGCGCGAAGCGCGACGTCCCCGACTGCGCCATCGTCGATATCGGCTACACCCGCCAGCGCGACCTGGCCCTGGAACTGCCGCCCACGCCGCTGTCGGCGGTGATGTCCAACGACCAGTGGGAGCAGGTCTACCTGCGCGTTGCCGAGCTGGTGCGCGAGCACCGCACGACGCTGGTGTTCGTGAATACCAGGCGCATGGCCGAGCGCGCCGCGTTCCACCTGGGGCGCCTGCTTGGCCATGACGCGGTCGCCACCCACCACGGCAGCCTGTCGAAGGAACTGCGCCTGGCCGCCGAGCAGAAGCTCAAGGCCGGGCAGCTGCAGGTGCTGGTCGCCACCGCCTCGCTGGAGCTGGGCCTGGACATCGGCGACGTGGACCTGGTGTGCCAGTTCGGCTCGCCGCGCTCGATCGCCGCCTTCCTGCAGCGCGCCGGGCGCGCCGGCCACCATGTCGGCGGCGTGCCGCGCGCGCGCCTGTTCCCCACCACCCGCGACGACCTGGTCGAATGCGCCGCGCTGCTGGACTGCGTGCGCCGCGGCGAGCTGGATGCACTGCGGATCCCGGAAGCGCCGCTGGACGTGCTGGCGCAGCAGATCGTGGCCGAGGTCGCCGCCGCCGAGTGGGACGAGGACGCGCTGTTCGAACGCCTGCGCCGGGCCTGGCCATACGCGCGGCTGCAGCGTGGTCGCTACGACGAGGTGGTGGCGATGCTGGCCAACGGCTTCAGCGACCGCCGCGGCGCGCGCGCCGGGTGGGTCCACCGCGATGCCGTGCACCGCCGCCTGCGCGGCCGCGAGGGTGCGCGCCGGGTGGCGGGCATGTCCGGCGGCACCATCCCCGAAGCCGGCGACTACGCCGTGGTGCTGGAACCGCAGTCGACCTTCGTCGGCACGGTCAACGAGGACTTCGCGGTCGAGAGCATGGCCGGCGACGTGTTCCAGCTGGGCAATGCCAGCTACCGCATCCTGCGGGTCGAGTCCGGCAAGGTGCGGGTCGAGGACGCGCAGGGCCAGCCGCCCAGCATCCCGTTCTGGCTGGGCGAGGCGCCCGGGCGCAGCGACGAGCTGTCACTGGGCGTGTCGCGCCTGCGCGCGGAAGTGGCCGCGCGGCTGCGTGGCGCGGATGCCGCGCAGGGGGAGGCGCCGCTGGCGCCGGAGGGCATCGCCGCGGCGCGCCGGTGGCTGCAGGAGGACGTCGGGCTCGGCGCGGAAGCCGCACGCCAGCTGGTCGACTACCTCGGCGCCAGCCTGGTGGCGCTGGGTGCCATGCCCACCCAGGACGCGATCGTGCTGGAGCGCTTCTTCGACGAGACCGGCTCCACCCACCTGGTGGTGCACAGCCCCTGGGGCAGCCGGATCAACCGCGCCTGGGGCCTGGCGCTGCGCAAGCGCTTCTGCCGCCAGTTCAACTTCGAGTTGCAGGCCGCGGCCACCGAGGACGCGATCGTGCTGTCGCTGTCCACCAGCCACAGCTTCCCGCTGGCCGAGGTGGCCAGGTACCTGCATTCGTCCTCGGCCACCGACGTGCTGGTGCAGGCGCTGCTGGACGCGCCGATGTTCGCCGTGCGCTGGCGCTGGAACGCGGGCACCGCGCTGGCCCTGCCGCGCTATTCCGGCGGCGGCAAGCGGGTGCCCCCGCAACTGCAGCGGATGAAGTCCGAGGACTTGCTGGCCACGGTGTTCCCCGACCAGGTCGCCTGCCTGGAGAACATCGTCGGCGAGCGCCAGGTGCCGGACCATCCACTGGTGGCGCAGACCCTGCACGACTGCCTGCACGAGGCCATGGACCTGGACGGCTGGCTGGAGCTGCTGCGCGGGCTGGAGTCCGGGCGCATCGCGGTGGTGGCGCGTGACCTGGCCGCGCCTTCGCCGCTGGCGGCCGAGGCGATCAATGCGCGGCCCTATGCCTTCCTCGACGATGCGCCGCTGGAGGAACGCCGTACCCAGGCGGTGCAGGCGCGGCGCTACGCCGATCCGGAATCGGCTTCGGACCTGGGGCGCCTGGACACCGAAGCGATCGGGCAGGTGCGACGCGAGGCCTGGCCGCAGGCGCGCGACGCCGACGGCATGCACGAGGTGCTGACCGGGCTGGGCTTCGTCACTGGCGAAGAGGTGGCGCGCGAACCGCAGTGGCCGGCGCTGTTGCAGGCGCTGGCCGGCGACGGCCGCGCCGCCTGCGTGGAAGCCGGCGGCCAGCGCTGGTGGGTGGCGGCCGAGCGCCTGCCACAGCTGCTGGCGCTGCATCCGCAGGCGCGGCGGGAACCCGCGCTCGCGGCGCCGGATGAGTTCGCGCGCGTGGCCTGGACTGCCGAGGGGGCGGCGATCGCCCTGCTGCGCGCACGCCTGACCGGGCTGGGGCCGGTGACCGTGGCGGCACTGGCCACCAGCCTGGCCCTGCCGCCGGCCGCGGTCGAACAGGCATTGCTGGCCCTGCAGAGCGAGGGCTATGCGATGCAGGGGCGCTTCAGCCCCGGCGCGCCGGCGCAGGAGTGGTGCGAACGCTACCTGCTCGCGCGCATCCATCGCCTCACCCTGAAGCGCCTGCGCCGCGAGATCGAGCCGGTGGCGCCGCGCGACTTCATGCGCTTCCTGTTCCAGTGGCAGCGGGTGGCGCCGGAGGCGCGGGTGAGCGGGCCGGATGCGCTGGCCGGCGTGCTGGCGCAGCTGGAAGGCTACGAGGCACCGGCCCCGGCCTGGGAAGCGGAGCTCCTGCCGGCGCGGCTGCGCGACTACGCGCCGGCCTGGCTGGACGACCTGTGCAGCGGCGGGCGCACGCTATGGACCCGGTTGCGTGCCGCCGGCAACGAGGCCGAGGGCAACCGCGCCGGTACCTCGCTGCGCAATACCCCGGTGCTGCTGCTGCCGCGCCGGCATGTCGGCCACTGGGCGGCGCTGGCGCCGCCGCTGGATCCCGGGCTGCCGGGACTGTCCTCGCGCGCACGCAAGGTGGCCGACTGCCTGGCCACGCATGGCGCCTCGTTCTTCGACGAACTGCTGGACGCCACCGGCCTGCTGCGCACCGAGCTGGAAGACGCGCTGGCCGAGCTGGTGGCGCGCGGCATGGCCCATTGCGACAGCTTCGCAGGGCTGCGCGCGCTGCTGGTGCCGCCGTCGAAGCGGCCCTCGCCGGGGCGCGGCCGCCGTCGCGGTGCACTCAACGCGATCGAGGATGCCGGGCGCTGGGTCCTGGTGCGCCGGCCCGCGGCGGCGGAAGACGGTGGCCGCCGGCGCCCGGACCCGGAGGCGGTGGAACACGTGGCGCGGGTGCTCTTGCGCCGCTATGGCGTGGTCGGCTGGCGCATCCTCGAACGCGAGGCGGCCTGGCTGCCGCCGTGGCGCGAGCTGCTGCGCGTCTACCACCGCCTGGAGGCGCGCGGCGAGGTGCGCGGCGGACGCTTCATCGAGGGCCTGAGTGGCGAGCAGTTCGCGCTGCCGGAGGCGATCGCGCCGCTGCGCAAGGTGCGCAACCGGCCGCCGGACGGGCAGCTGGTGGAAGTCAGCGCACTGGATCCGCTGAACCTGTCGGGCACGGTGTTGGCCGGGGACAAGGTGCCGCGCATCGGCGGCGCACGCTTGCTGTTCCGCGACGGCGTGCCGGTGGCCGCGCGCGTGGCCGGCGAGGTGCGGTTGCTGGCGGCGCTGGAGCCGGCGGTCGAGCAGGAGGTGCGCAGGCGCCTGTCCGGCGAGCCGGAATCCGGGCTGGAAGCGCTGCTGGCCAGGATCCAGGCCAACCTGCCGCAGCCGACGCGCTGAGCCCGGCACCGCGAAGCGCTAGCCGTACTCGCGGATCACGTCCAGCACGTCCTGGCCGTAGCGCGCCAGCTTGCCGCCGCCGACGCCGCCGACCCGCGCCAGTTCGCCGATCGTGGCCGGGCGCAGCTGGGCGATGTCGCGCAGGGTGCGGTCGTGGAAGATCACGTAGGCCGGCACGTTCTGCTCGCGCGCCAGCGCGGCGCGCCAGGCGCGCAGGGCGTCGAACAGCGGGCGATCGTACGAATCCACATGCAGCGTGCTCTGGCTCGGGCGGTCGCTGCCGCCGCGGCCGGAACGGCGCGCCGGTTCCTCGCGCATCAGCACCTGGCGCTCGCCCTTGAGCACCGGCCGCGCGGCCGCGCCCAGGCGCAGGCCGCCGTGGCCCTCGGCATCGACCTCCAGTAGCCCGGCGACCACCAGCTGGCGGAACACGCTGCGCCAGGTATTGGCGTCCAGGTCGCTGCCGATGCCGTAGGTGGACAGTTCGTGGTGGCGGAACTGGCGGATCTTCTCGGTGTCCGCGCCGCGCAGCACCTCGATCAGGTGCGCGGCGCCGAAACGCTGGCCGGTGCGGTACACGCAGCTGAGCGCCTTGCGCGCAGCCTCGGTCGCATCCCAGGTGCGCACCGGCTGCAGGCAGTTGTCGCAGTTGCCGCAGCCCTGGCGGCCATCCGGCGCCTGGTAGGCCTCGCCGAACGCGGCCAGCAGCGCCTGGCGGCGGCAGCCGGCGGTCTCGCAATAGCCCAGCAGCTGGTCCAGCTTGCGCCGTTCCAGGCGCTTGCGTTCCTCGCCGGCCTCGGACTGCTCGATCATCTGCCGCAGCAGGACCACGTCGCCCAGGCCGTAGCCCATCCAGGCCTCGGCCGGCTCGCCGTCGCGGCCGGCGCGGCCGGTCTCCTGGTAATAGCCCTCGATCGACTTGGGCAGGTCCAGGTGGGCGACGAAGCGCACGTCCGGCTTGTCGATGCCCATGCCGAAGGCGATGGTCGCGCACATCACGATGCCGTCCTCGCGCAGGAAGCGGCGCTGGTTCCCGGCGCGCACCTCGGCCGGCAGGCCGGCGTGGTAGGGCAGGGCGGCGATGCCCTGGCCGGCGAGGAACTGCGCGGTCTCCTCGACCTTGCGCCGGGACAGGCAGTAGACGATGCCCGATTCGCCGCGATGCCCGCCGAGGAAGTCCAGCAGCTGCCGCCGCGGGTTGTCCTTGTGCGCCACCGAATAGCGGATGTTCGGGCGGTCGAAGGAGCTGAGGAAGCAACGCGCTTCCTCCAGCGCCAGGCGCTCGGCGATCTCGCGCCGGGTGGGCGGGTCGGCGGTGGCGGTCAGGGCGATGCGCGGTACCTGCGGCCAGCGCTCGTGCAGCACCGTCAGCTCGCGGTACTCGGGGCGGAAGTCGTGGCCCCACTGCGAGACGCAGTGGGCTTCGTCGATCGCGAACAGGGCGATGCGGCTGCGCTCCAGCAGCGACAGGAAGCGCGGTGTCAGCAGCCGCTCCGGGGCGACGTAGAGCAGGTCGAGCGTGCCGTCGAGCAGTTCGCGCTCGACCTGCCGGGCCTGTTCGGCGTCCAGGGTCGAGTTGAGGCAGGCGGCGCGCACGCCCAGCTGCAGCAGCGCTTCGACCTGGTCCTGCATCAGCGCGATCAGCGGCGAGACCACGATGCCGGTGCCTTCGCGCAGCAGCGCCGGCACCTGGTAGCACAGCGACTTGCCGCCGCCGGTGGGCATCAGCACCAGGGCGTCGTTGCCGGCGGCGACGTGTTCGATGATGTCCCGTTGCTGGCCGCGGAAGGCATCGTAGCCGAACACCTGGCGCAGCACGGACAACGCATCGCGCGCCACGGTCGCGCTGCCGGCGCGCGACGGCGTGGCGTTCAAGGATTCCTGCATGGGCCAAGGATACCGGCGCGCGCCGGTGCCGGCATGAACAGAATCGCTTGCATCCGGGCTCAATCCGCCAGCGCGGCTAGCTTCTGCGCCAGCTTCTTTGGCGAGACGCCGCCGCGCGAACCCAGTTCCTGCGCAAACAGCAGCACCCGCAACTCCTCCACCTCCCAGCGCAATGACTGCCAGCCCGGCTGGTCGGCCACGCCGCGCGCGGCGGCCGCGGCCAGGGCATCGGTGAACGGCTTCAGCTCCAGCATGCGCGCCTGGTCGCGCGCCGGATCACGCAGGGCGCGCTCGGCGCGCAGGCTCATGCCCTTGAGCCAGCGCGGGAACTGCGCCAGTGCCTCGGCCGGGGTGTGGCGCAGGAAGCCCGGATGCACCAGGCCGTCCAGTTGCGCGCGCAGGTCGTCGAGGTTGGCGCCGGCCCAGCCCATCAGCGGGGCTTCCAGCTTCGGCTTGAGCGCGGCCACCGCGGCCAGGATCTGCTCGGCCAGCTGCAGGCGCTGCATGGCCTCGGCGAACAGCTGGCGGCCGGCGGCCTCGGCGCGCTTCTGGAATGCGGCGTGGTCGCGGATTTCGCCGAGCCCGTCGGCCAGCACCGCGTTGAGCGCGGCCTCGACCAGGTCGGCGCGCAACTGTTCCTTTTCCTGCGCCTTGTCCTGCGGCGATCCGCCGAACTGCTCGATCGCCGCGTAGAGCAGGCCCAGCTTGGGCGAGACCGGCAGCTGCTTGCGCGCCTGCCTGGCCTTGTCGGCCAGGGCGATGCGCAGCAGGCGGTCGACGCCGCGCGGGTGTGCGGCCTCGGCCTGGGCGCGGTCGGCGAACACCCGCAGCACCGCATGCGTGCCTTCGTCCACCAGCGCCGGGAAACCGGGCACGCCGGCCTCGCCGGTGACCTGCAGCGGCAGCGGCTCCCCGGGGAACTCGCGCAGCTCGCGGGTGCTGGTGGCCAGCGCGTTGGCGGCGCGGGCGGCAAAGGCGCGCGCGGCGCGTTCGCCGAAGCGCGCGCGCAGGTCGTCCAGGTCGCGCGACTCGGCCAGCACCTTGCCGCCGCGGTCCGGCAGCTCGCGCAGGCGCAGGTTCATGCGCAGGTGCGGTTCCAGCGCGGCCTCGTCGAAGTCCAGCGCCGACACCGGGCTGCCGGTGGTACGGGTGAGGAAGCGCGCCAGCTCGCCGGCAATGGAGTCGGCGCTGGGTTGCGGGAAAGCCTCGGCGAAGGCGCGGCCGAAGTCCGGCGCCGGCACGTAGTTGCGGCGCATGGCCTTGGGCAGGGTGCGGATCAGGCCGGCGGCCTTGTCGGCGACGAAGCCTGGCGCCAGCCACGACAGCCGCGCCGGATCCAGCGCGTTGAGCAGCGGCAGCGGCACCTCCAGGGTGACGCCGTCGTCGGCCGCGCCCGGCTCGAACCTGTAGTGCAGCGGCAGGCGCGCGTCGCCCAGCGCGAAGTACTTCGGATACAGGTCGCCCTGCTGGCCCTCGCCGGGCAGCAGGTCGGCCAGCGACCAGCGCAGGGCCTGCTTCTTCTCCTGCTCCAGCTTGCGGTACCAGGCATCCAGCGCGGTGGCCGAGTGGATCTCGGCCGGGATCCGGTCCAGGTACCAGCGCGCCTGCCAGTCCTCGTCGGCGACCAGGCCGGCGCGGCGCAGCTTGGCCTCTTCCTCGCGCGCCTGCTCCAGGGTCTTGAGGTTGGCGGCCACGAACGAGGCCCTGGTGTCGATCTCGCCGGTGACCAGGCCCTGGCGCACGAACAGGTCGTGGGCGCCGGCCGGGTCGATGCGGCCGTAGTGGACCGGGCGCTTGGGCGCCAGTACCAGGCCGAACAGGCTGATCTGCTCGGAGGCCAGCACGTTGCCCTGGGCGCGCGACCAGCGCGGGTCGAAGTGCTTGCGCGCCAGCAGGTGCGGCAGCTCGGCGATCGCCCAGTCCGGCTCGACCGCCGCCGCGGTCAGGCCCCAGACCTTCTGCGTGTCCAGCAGGGTCGCGACCAGCACCCACGGCGGCGG
>Ga0180223_1000219_pt1 | contig 93640 bp, 94 predicted proteins | sample eDN5th30CKraftOP_FD_151337 | JGI IMG/M metagenome (GOLD analysis project Ga0180223, IMG submission 151337) | Enriched Organic Plus compost microbial communities from Emeryville, California, USA - eDNA 5th pass 30_C Kraft OP (version 2) (version 2) ...
GACATGAAGGGCGGATGGTCGGCCCCTTCCGATCACCCAAACATGCTGAGCAATTCATCGTTACCACAGCTTGGTTCACCGGAGATTGACCGGACATCATGCAGACAGAATTTGTCCACGCAGCCTAGTGAGAGTGCGATCGGCGAAGAAAGATATAATTTTTGGTGGCGATATGCCATTCGTGTAGGTCAAGTTTCTACGCGGTCCGGCGAACGATCCGGAAATTCGAAGCTCTCTGGAACGGGCCTTGGTACACGCCTTCGCGAATGGTCGCCGACCACTTTCGCTGGTCGTTCCAAGAGAACGAGCGGATCCGGTAAATCCTTAGTCAACATTTCAGCCCAAACTTTCGCCAGTTCGCGTCGACGCGGCATATAGGCTGCCCGGTTATAGGCACCCTCAACCTTCTCCTTTGGAACATGAGCTAACATCAGATCGATCACGCTACGATCATGCTCCTTGCCATGTCGCTCAGCCCATTCGTTCATAATTGTTGAAAAGGCTGCGCGAAAACCATGGGGCACATGATGACCATGATAACCTGCCCGGTTTAGCAGATAACCAATGGCGTTTTCGCTCATTGGCCGATGGGCGTGGCGATTACTCGGGAAAAGCAGATCGCAGTTTCCGGTAAGCGGCCATAGCGCCCGTAGGACGGCGACGCATTGCGGAGGCAATGGGACAAGGTGATCGCCGTTGATCTCCTCCTTTCGTTCAAGGTCGCCTTTCATTCGCCAGGCAGGGATCCGCCATAGCGGCCTCTTGCCGTTCAGCTCTTCGAACTCCTCCCAACACGCACCGCGCAGCTCACTCGGCCGAACGGCGGTGAGCGAAAGCAGACGCAAGGCGAGACGTGTGATGGGCCGCGCATAGTCTTCTTCGGCATCCGCGATCATCTTGCGAAGCCGGGCAAGGTCGGTGATTGCCGGCTGACGGCCCGAGCGCAGCGGTTTTAACGCCGCGCCGAGCTTCTCGGCTGGATCGCTGTCGGCCATGCCTTTTGCGATGGCATATACGAATACCGCCGAAATTCGCTGACGGATACGCTTGGCGGTTTCGATCGAGCCGCGATCCTCAACAGACTTGAGCAGGTCGAAAATGGCCGGCGCTTTCAGTTCCGAAATCGGCAGGCTGCCGATTTCGGGAAAAACATCGCGCTCAAGACTGCGAAGCACGTCATCGGCATGGATCGCGCCCCATTGCGGCTTTGAGAGCTCATGCCAAGCGCGGGCGACAAGCTCGAAGGTGGTTCGGGTCGCTTCGATGTTCGCTTGGACTTGGAGCTTCCTGACGACGGCGGGGTCGCGCCCCTCATGAAGCTGCGCTCGTGCTTCGTTGCGCTTGGCGCGTGCATCGATGAGGCTCAGCATCGGATAGATGCCGAGGTGCAACGTCTTCTGCTTGCCTTCGTAGGCGTAACTCCATTTCCAGAGCTTCGAGCCGCCGGGCTTCACCAGCACATATAGCCGATGGCTGTCGGTGAGCTTGTAGGGCTTAGGCTTTGCCTTTGCTGCGCGGATCTTTACGTCGTTTAGCATGTTCATCTCCGGGACCACGTTTTTCCGATCTGGGACCACGTTCTGAGACCACGCCATGAGCGGAAGCCTCCGAACGGCTGCGAACAGATCGAGCCGTTAAACGGCAGATTTCAGGGAAAAACGTCAATCTCGGTGGACTGCTGCGAACCCCTGCGGAGGGGTTGGTGGCGGAGCGGTCGGGACTCGAACCCTTCGTCCAAGTAAGTCCAGCCTTTTCCACGAATCCAGAGTGTGCTATCGATGGCTACGGCGATCAAAAAGTCGATGATTTTGGCTTTGAGATCAATCGTTTAGCTGGTCCGGACGCAAGCTCTTCTGACACTCTTTCTGCCGACCAGAACGGCCCTCCCGAGCAATCGATGCGTGCCCTTCATCGTAAGGCAACACGGTCATGCTCAACCTGCTTTCTCGATGAAAGGGGCAGGATGGCACAGAAGTTCTCGCGACCCGAATTCTACGATCTGGTCTGGTCCAAGCCCGTCACTCATCTGGCGAAGGAATTTGCCCTGTCTGATGTGGCGATCCATAAGATCTGCAGGAAGCATCAAATCCCCACGCCTCCTCTCGGCTGGTGGGCAAAGAAGCAGGCCGGCAAGCCGGTCAGCCAGACCCCTCTGCCGGAATTGCCGAAGGACGTGTCGGACACCATCGTGATGGCGGCGGCCGAGTTGCGTGGCGAGTCTGCGACAGTTGCGGCCATGAGGGAGGAAGCCCGCATTCGCGCTAGCGACGACGCCAACGAAAACGACACGCCAAACCCGATCGTCAAAGATACAATTGGCGCATTGAGAGCCGCTATTCCTCAACATAACGGGCTCGCGATTGTGAAAGCAGCTAACCTAATTCACTGCGAGGTCGCGCCAGCATCGTTCGATCGCTTGGAGAAAATCCTCAATGCCATTGTCCTAGCCGCGCGGAAGCAGGGCTTCGAACTCGGCCAGGGCAAGGCCCGGGCGCAATTCGTTGGCGACGGCGAAACGATCGGCTTCTCGGTCACCGAGGTGTTCCAGCGTCTGAAACATCAACTCACCCCTACCGAACTCGCGAAACAGGATCGGTGGCGGAAGAGATGGATCGGCAAAAGCAATCCCTGGGATGAGGACGACGCTCGCGAGCCTTTCCCGTCGGTTCCCGAATGGGAATATGTGTGCACTGGGAAACTTGGTTTCGAGATGGAGGGCGTTCACGTGCCCGCCGGCAATGGTCCGCGAAAGAGCTTCCGTGATGCAAAGATCCAGCGCCTCGAGAACATGACGAGTGACATAGGCGTGGCGCTCGCAGTGTTGGCGGTAGCAAAGCGAGAAGGTCGTAATCATTGGGAGGCCGAGCAGCGCAAGCGTGACGAGGAACGTCGTGAGCGAGAGCGACCTTTTCGGCTGGAGTTCATCGAGAAGCGTCGCGTCGAGGCGCTCGACCAAGTCTTGGAAGACCTCGCCGGGGTCGAGCGCCTACGCTCGCTCATGAAAGGGCTCAGCGACTTGGAGGGTGGCGCCGCCTCGCCGCGCGTCACCTCATTCCTGACATGGGCGCAAAAGCAGCTTCAGGCACGGGAGGAGGCGTTTTCGCGGTCCGGGCTCGAGGCGCGCTTCGACACGGACCGCATTTTCGGCGAAGACGACGATCACGCCTTCAAGTCGCATATCTGGTGGTGATCCGTCGCCCGAGGACTGGGAAACGAAAATCCGAGTCCACCGGCGTGGGCACGCGGCGACGGGAGCGTGGCCCGGTGGCCTTGGCAGGGCGAGCCACGAGCACCACAGGATCGGCCAAGCCCTCGCTGAGCATCTCCGCCCAGATCCCGGCAAGTTCACGGCGACGGGGCATATAGGCCGCGCGGTTGTAGGCGCCTTCGACCTTCTCCTTGGGGACGTGGGCGAGCATCAAGTCGATCACCCTACGATCATGTTCCTTGCCTTCTCGCTCGGCCCACTCGTTCATGATGGTCGAGAAGGCTGCTCGAAAACCATGGGGGACGTGGTGGCCATGATAGCCGGCACGATTGAGAAGGTAGCCGATGGCGTTTTCGCTCATTGGCTTATGGCCATGACGATTGCCCGGAAACAGCATCGGTCCGTCCCCGGTGAGTGGCCATAGCGCGCGCAGCACGGCGAGCGCTTGGGGGGTGAGCGGGACCAGATGGTCGCCGTTGAGTTCATCCTTGCGATCGAGGTCGCCCTTCATCCGGCTCGCCGGGATGCGCCAAAGCGGTAGCTTTCCATTGAGATCCTCGAATTCGTGCCATTCGGCCCCGCGCAGTTCGCTCGGACGCACGGCCGTCAACGCGAGGAGCCGCAATGCCAACCGAGTGATCGGCCGCGCCGGATCGTCTTCCGCCGTGATGATCATCTTCCGGAGCGGCACCAGGTCTGTGATCGCAGGCTGGCGCCCCTTGCGCAGCGGCTTGAGAACCGCGCCGAGCTTCTCGGCCGGATCGGTCTGCATAATGCCTTGGGCAATGGCGTAAACGAAGACGCCCGAGATCCGCTGGCGGACACGTTTCGCGGTCTCGATCGCCCCCCTTGCTTCGATCTCGCGCAGGACGGCAAGGATGAGCGGTGGTGTGAGTTGCGCAATCGGCAGGTCACCGATGGCATCGAACACATCCCGCTCGAGGCTGCGAATCACATCGTTCTGGTGGACGGGCGCCCACTTCACCTTGTTGGTCTCGAACCACTCGCGCGCCACCCGCTCGAATGTCTGCCGGCTCGCCTCCAGCGCGGCATCGATCTTGAGCTTCTTGATGTGGGCGGGGTCCCGCATGTCTTCGAGGACCGCTGCTGCCTCGTCCCGCTTAAGCCGGGCGTCAGCGAGAGACACTTTGGGCCAGGGACCGAAGGCCATCCCCTTCTGCTTGCCGCCGAAGTCGTAGCTCCAACGCCAAAGCTTGCCGCCGGCCGGCGTGACGAGAAGGTAGAGCCGATTGGCGTCCGTGAGTTTGTAAGATTTCTGGCGCGGCTTGGCCGCCCTGATCTTCGCATCGGTAAGCATCGTCCGATCTCCAAAAGTACCACGTTTTTTGACCGCGCGTACCACGAAAAGTACCAAGCGATTCGTCGGCTTGGGACGGACGAGTACGGACGGCCGAAGCCGAACGGATCAGCCAAGCGTCGGTAATGTTGGAGAAAAAGTCGATCCCGGTGGACCTTTGCGGACCCCTCCGGAGAGGGGCCTGGCGGAGCGGGAGGGATTCGAACCCTCGATACGGTTTTGCCGTATACTCACTTTCCAGGCGAGCGCCTTCGACCACTCGGCCACCGCTCCGCATGCTCTGGAGATTGCGCGCCCTAGCGGGGTCTCACGACTTTCGCAAGCCGTGCGGCTATGGCATGCTTCGCGCATGACGATGCCCGCCATCCGCTCGCTCCTGCTGCTGCCCACGCTCCTGTTCGGCCTGCTGTCCGCTGCCACTCACGCGCAGGAAGGGGCGGCGCCCGCCGCGCGGCAGGCGCCAGGCGAGATCGTCGCCGCCGCGCCGGCCGGCGACTGGCGGGACATCGCGGCCGAGGACCTGCTGGTGATGACGCTGGCGCCCGATGCGCGGGGCCGGGACCGGCGGATCGTCATCCAGCTCATCCCCGCGCCGATCAGCGCCGGCTGGGTGGGCAATATCCGCACGCTGGCGCGGACGCACTGGTATGACGGCGTGGCGGTCACGCGCGTGCAGGACAATTATGTCGCGCAATGGGGTGATCCCCAGGGTGGCGAGCCGGGCAAGGCCAAAGCGCTGCCGCGCGGCCTCGCGACCGTGCCGGAGGCAGACTATGTGATCGACGGCAAGAACGACCCCGCGCTCACCACCGCGCTGCTGCGCCACAGCCGGCAGGCCGCCTCGATGATCGGCACGGTGGGGGCCGATCCCGCGCCGCACCGCGCGCCACGCGGCGACGCCTATGCGGACGGCACATTGTTCTTCGAGGGCTGGCCGCTCGCCACCCGGCAGGGCACCACCCATGTCTGGCCGATCCATTGCTACGGCGCGGTGGGCGTGGGCCGCGACATGTCGCCGGACACGGGCACCGGCGCTGAGCTTTATGCCGTGATCGGCCACGCCCCACGCCATCTCGATCGCAACATCGCGGTGGTCGGCCGCGTGATCGAGGGAATCGAGCATCTCTCCAGCCTGCCGCGCGGCACCGGGCCGCTCGGCACCTATGAGGACGCCGCCCAATATGTGCCCGTCGCCTCCATCCGGCTGGCGAGCGAATTGCCGACGGCGCAGCGCCCGCGCTTCCAGTATCTGGCGACCGACAGCGACAGCTTCACGCGCTATGCCGATGCGCGCGCCAACCGCCGCGACGACTTCTTCATCGTGCCCGCCGGCGGCGCGGACATCTGCAACATCCCGGTGCCGATCCGCCTGGCGCCCTGATCCGCCAATGGAGGAGATTCCCGTCGAGGCGCCGCTGCGCATCTTCCGCAGCCAGACGAGCAACAGCGCCTCGGCCTATATCGTCATCACCGGCGCACCAGCCGATGCGATCCGCGCCGCCGCCATGACCGGCCAGTGGCTGGAGGGACGGCGCGGGTTCGGCTCGGCCAAGGTCACCGTCACGATCGGCGGGACGATGTGGTCCAGTTCGGTCTTCCCGCATAAGGAGAGCAGCGGCTGGTTCCTCCCGATCAGGCAGGCCGTGCGCAAGGCGGAGGGGCTGGAGGAAGGCGCACCCGTCCGCGCCATCATCGCCCTGTGAAGACTCCCTGCCGGAACCCTTCCGCGCGCACGCTCGTTTCGCCAGCCACGTCCCACCGGAGACACCATCATGATTCGTCTTGCCATCCTCTGCCTGATCGTCGCCGCCGTGGCAGCCTTGCTGGGCTTCGGTGGGCTGGCGGGCACGTTCGTCGGCATCGCCAAGATCCTGTTCTTCGCCGCGATCGCGCTGTTCGCCATCTTCCTCGTGCTGGGCCTGCTGGTGGGGAAGGGGATTTCCAACGCGATTGATTAGGCGTTCTTAGCCCCTCCCCTGAAGGGGAGGGGAGCAGGCTGTGCTTAGCGCAGCATTGCCTTCTGCCGCCGCCGCTGCACCGACGAGCCCAGCCCGATCGCCTCGCGATATTTGGCGACGGTGCGCCGGGCAATGTCGAAGCCGCGTTCGCGCAGCAGGTCGACGAGCGTGTCGTCGCTGAGGATCGCATCCGGCTTCTCCTCGGCGATGAGCGCGCGGATATGGCTCTTCACCGCCTCGGCCGAGGCCGCTTCGCCGCCATCGGCCGACTGGATCGCGCTGGTGAAGAAATATTTGAGCTCGAAGGTGCCGCGCGCGCAGGCGAGATATTTGTTGCTGGTGACGCGCGAGACGGTGGATTCGTGCAGGTCCACCACATCCGCCACCGCCTTGAGCGTCAGCGGCCGCAAATGGGTGACGCCGTGGCGGAAAAAGCCGTCCTGCCGCCGCACGATCTCCTCGGTCACGCGCAGGATGGTGCGCTGGCGCTGGTCGAGCGCGCGAATCAGCCAGTTGGCGCTGGCGAGGCAGTCGGAGAGCCAGCCCCGCGCCGCCTTGTCCCGTGCGCCGCGCGCGCCGCCGGCAAGCTGCGCATGATAGCGGCGGTTGACCAGCAGGCGCGGCAGGGTCGCGCCGTTGATCTCCACCGACCAGCCGTCCCCCGCCGCCGCGATGAACACGTCCGGCACGACTGCCGCCGGCCCCTCGCCGCCATAGCGCAGGCCGGGCTTGGGATCATAGCCGCGCAGCTCGCGAATCATGTCCGCCATATCCTCCTCGTCGACGCCGCAGATGCGGCGCAGCTGGGGGATCTGGCCGCGCGCCAGCAGGTCGAGATTGTCGATCAGGCGGGCCATGGCGGGATCGTAGCGATCGGCCTCCTTCGCTTGCAGCGCGATGCACTCGGCCAGCGAGCGCGCCCCCACGCCGGCGGGATCGAAGCCCTGGATCACCGCCAGTACCGCTTCCACCTCGGCCAGCGGCACGCCCAGCCGCCAGGCGGTGTCGAGCAGGTCCGCCTCCAGATAGCCGGTCTCGCCGATCTGGCCGATGAGCTGGCCGGCGATGACGAGCCGCAGGCCGGAAAGCGCCGCGCCCGCCTGCTGCATGAGATGCTCGTGCAGGCCGATGTCGGGCGCGGCGAAGCTGTCGAAATCCGGCCCGTCCTCGCTGCCGCCGGCCGACGCGATGCCGCCGAATTCGCCCGCGCCCGGCGCGGCGGCCACGCGGTCGCCCGGGCCGTCATCGATGAAGGTCTCCGCGCCATAGTCGACATCCAGCGGTGCATCCGCCTCGCCGCTGCCCTTGCCGATCAGCGTGTCGGCGCCCGCATCCGGCCCCGAGCGCGCCTCGGCGCCCTCGGGCGGCTCGGGCGCGTCGGCGGGCGCGGGCTGCGCCACCAGATCGCCCGCCTCCAGCAGCGGATTACGCTCCAGCTCGCCGCCGATGAAGGCCTCCAGCTCCAGATTGGAGAGCGCCAGCAGCTTGATCGCCTGCTGGAGCTGCGGCGTCATCACCAGCGACTGGCTCTGCCGGAGATCGAGGCGCGGCGCGAGCGACATGACCGGGTCCGCCTAGTCCCGCATCGTCACAGCGAGAAGGTCTCGCCGAGATAGAGCCGGCGCACCTCGCTGTTGGCGACCAGTTCCTCGGGGCTGCCGGCGAACAGCACCTTGCCGTCATAGATGATGCAGGCGCGGTCCACGATCTCCAGCGTTTCGCGGACATTATGGTCGGTGATGAGCACGCCGATGCCGCGCGTCTTCAGGTCCTTCACCAGATCGCGGATGTCCGCGATGGAGAGCGGATCGATGCCGGCGAACGGCTCATCGAGCAGCACGATGGAGGGATTGGCGGCCAGCGCCCGCGCGATCTCGGCGCGTCGCCGCTCGCCGCCCGAGAGCGCCATGGCGGGGCTGGCGCGCAGCCGCCTGAGGCCGAAATCATCGAGCAGCGTCTCCAGCTTCTCCGCCCGCGCCGCCTTGTCCGGTTCGGCCAGCTCGAGCACGCAGAGGATGTTCTGCTCGACCGTCATGCCCCGGAAGATGGAGGTCTCCTGCGGCAGATAGCCCAGGCCCAGGATCGCGCGGCGATACATGGGCAGGCCGGTGATATCCACGCCCTCCAGGATGATGCGGCCCGAATCGGGCTTCACCAGCCCCATGATCGAATAGAAGCAGGTCGTCTTGCCCGCGCCATTCGGGCCGAGCAGGCCGACCACCTCGCCATGGCCCACTTCCAGGCTGACATCGGCCAGCACCGTGCGCTTGTCATAGCTTTTGGCGATGGAGATCACCTGCAGCCGGTGCTCGCCCGCCAGCGGTTCCGCGCCGGGCGCGGCGGCGGATGCGGCGAGGTCCGTCATGCGCGGCTCCTCATCATCGTCTCGGCGGGCGTGCGGCGGTGATCCATGGCGAGCGTTGCTGGCATGTTATGCTGCGACGCGCAACGCCGCTCTGGCTCTTTCTGGCAGGAAATTTGCATGACTCTCCGTGGTTTTACGGGGGGCTTTGCCATGCGTTGCCACCGCCCTGCCCCGGCGACCGGTGACGGCGGCCTTCTCATTCCAGTCCCCGGTCATGGCCGGTGCGCCGCGAAAGGTTCTGAAGGTTCTGGTGAAAAGCATATTTCCGCCCCTTCGGGTCATGGGCGCGTATCAGGCGGCGGGAAAGTGGCCATGAAGGGTGGAAGGCGATGTGGTGCGACATGTCGCCATCTTGGCATGAGTCCATATCTGTAGGACAGAGCATCGGTTATGCCCATGATCGGAAGCGTGGAATGAAGGGCATTGTTATCGTAATTCTATTTTTACCCGATCTACGGTTCATCCGTTGTAGATCGTTCCATTTCTACCGAATCTTACAAAAAATGGTTCATTACGGATAGTATGCCCATGTCCCCATTCAGCTCGCCATGTCATCAGCATCGCCCCGCGATCTTGATGGCGATCATGGCGTTGCCGCGCAATGACATCGGATCGTATCGCCGCCCCTCACTGCCCCGGTTGCTGCCGGACCTTGAAGGTGCCGGAGACGCGGCCATTGTTGCCGGTCGTCGTGCCGGGCGGACCGCCGGCGGCGCTGCCGTCCACGGTGGAGCGGCCGCTCGCCAGGTCGATCACCAGCCGCTGGCCGGTGAGGCGGTTGCTGCCCTGATTGAGCTGGACATTGCCGATCATGGTGATGAGCCGGCGGTTGAGATCGTAGATCGCCACCGATCCGCGCGCGCGCTCGTCGCCGCGCACCAGCGTCACGCCACCCGAGGCGTCCAGCCGGTCGACCTCGATGCCGTTCGCGTCATGATAGGCCACGGTCAGCCGCTGGGCGGTCATGGTGAGATTGCCCTGGTTGACCTGGACATTGCCGCTCACCACCACGCGGTCGGCGCGGTCCTGCACCTCGATACGGTCGGCGGAGAAATCCACCGGAGCGCTGGTGTCATGGCCGCGCAGCACCTGCGCGTCGGCGCTGCCGCCCAGCGCGAGGGCGGCCAGCAGGGCGAGCGCGGGACCGGTCGCGAGCCAGGCGAGGGAGCGGCGTTGCATCAGCGCCCTTTGCGGCCAATTTGGTCGATGCGCAAGCGGGCGTTGCCTTCCAGCGTGACGGTTCGCCCTTCGAGGTCGGCGCTCAGATGGTCGGCGCGGAAGGTGCCCGTGGGCATGCGGCCCTCCACGCTGCCGCGGCTGCGCAGCGTGCGGCCCTGCAGCGCGATGTCGACGTCGCGCGTGGTCAGCCGGTAGCCCTCGGCATTCTGGAACTGGATGGGGCCGCGCACCGCCACCGTCTCCTTCTCCAGATCATAGTCGCCGCGCCGGGCGGTCACCACCGCGCCGCCGCTCTCCATCTGCAGCCGCGCCTCCAGCTCGTTGAGCTGCACGATCGGATCGCGCGAGCTGCGCTGCACGGCCGATCCGGCGCGCAGCGAGAAGGCGCGCCCGCGCGAATCCTCGCCGCGATAGAGGGCCTCCACCACCTTCAGCCGCTCGCTGGCCATGTCCACGCGGTTCTTGTCCAGCACGAAGCTGACCTCGCCCTGATGGGTAAAGGGCGCCATCAGCAGGAACAGGCCGAGCAGGAAGCCGGCCGAGGGCAGCACGATCTTGAGCAGCTTCACCAGCCGGTCGTGCGCGCCGCCCGGCGTCGCCCAGTGGCGCAGCGCCGAGCGCTGGGCGGTGCCCTGCGCGGAGAGCGTGATATCCTCGTCCATCCGCATCATGATCCCTCAGGCGTGCGCGAAGATGTCGGTCTCCGGCCAGCCGGCGAGGTCGAGCAGGGCGCGGTGCGGCAGGAAATCGAAGCAGGCCTGGGCGAGCGCGGTGCGTCCCTCGCGCGCCAGCCGCACGTCCAGCTCGGCGCGCAGCAGGTGGAGGTAGCGCACGTCCGACGCGGCATAGTCGCGCTGCGCCTCGCTCAGCACCGGGCCGCCCCAGTCCGAACTTTGCTGCTGCTTGCTGATGTCCTGGCCGAGCAACTCGCGCACCAGCTCCTTGAGCCCGTGCCGATCCGTATAAGTGCGCACCAGCCGCGAGGCGATCTTGGTGCAGTAGATCGGCGCCGCCAGCACGCCGAGATAATGCTGGAGCGCCGCGACGTCGAAACGGGCGAAGTGGAACAGCTTGAGTCGCGCCGGATCGGCGATCACCGCGCGCAGGTTCGGCGCGGCATAGCTGCTGCCCGGCGCGAAGCGGACGAGATGCTCGTCCCCCTGCCCGTCGCTGATCTGCACCAGACACAGCCGGTCGCGCGGAGTGATGAGCCCCATGGTCTCGGTATCGATGGCGACGGGGCGGCCTTCTGCCAGCACGCCGGCCGGCAGGTCTTCCTCATGGAGATAAACGCTCATGAGGACTTCCTTAGACGCATGCGGCGCCGAGGGAAACCGTCGTGCATGCCGTGTCGTTCGCAGAAATCTTGCGGCGGAGTCTTTCGGCCGGGCGCAGCCGCCTCGCGCGGCATTGACAACAGGCCGATATAATTGGACGCTGCCGCCAAAATCATTCGCGCTTGACGGCAAATAGCGCTATAGCCAAATTCGGCCAAGTTTGGGCGGAAGCCGAGTCCCTGTGCATGTCGTCCGGCATGGGTGATGGTTCTGGATGGACGCGTGAAAGTGACTAACAGGGTATGAGTTTCGACAGAGGGCGCCGTGGGCGCGGCAAGGACAAGCGGGACGGCTTCGGAGACCCGCAGTTCGAGGGATATTCCGATTTCGGCGGTGGTTTCGGCGGCGGACGCGGCAATGATCGTGGCGGTTTCGGCGGCGGCGGCGGTTTTGGTGACCGCAGCGGCGGCGGCGGTGGCTTCGGCGATCGTGGCGGCGGCGGCGGGTTCCGTGGCGGCGGCGGCGGTGGCGGTTTCCGTGGCGGTGGCGGCGGCGCGCGCGGCGGCATGCCCGCGCAGGTCGTCGGCGAAGGCTCCGGCACCGTCAAGTTCTTCAACGGCCAGAAGGGTTTCGGCTTCATCGTGCGCGATGACGGCGGCGAGGACGTGTTCGTCCACATCAGCGCCGTGGAGCAGGCCGGTCTGACCGGTCTCGCCGAGGGTCAGCAGCTCAAGTTCACCCTGGTCGATCGCGGCGGCAAGGTCTCCGCCACCGATCTGGTGATCGAGGGCGAGCCGCTGCCGGTGCCCGAGCGCGCCGAGCGGAGCGACCATGGCGGCGGCGAGCGCGGCCCGCAGCGCCAGCTCACCGGCGAGCGCGCCAGTGGCACGGTCAAGTTCTTCAACGCCATGAAGGGCTTCGGCTTCATCCAGCGCGACGACGGCCAGCCCGATGCCTTCGTGCACATCAGCGCCGTCGAGCGCGCCGGCATGAGTTCGCTGCAGGAAGGCGACCGGCTCGATTTCGAGCTGGAGGTCGACCGTCGCGGCAAATATGCCGCCGTCAATCTCGCGCCCAAGGCCGACTGACCGGCCCGATCGCGCCAGATCGAACGAATCGGAAAGGAGCCGGAAGCCCATCGCTTCCGGCTCCTTTTTTCATTGCTGGGGCGAGGAGAGCAACATCTCGCCATCCAGCCAGACATAACATGCGGCGGACAGGCGAAAGGCGCTCTCCCGTTCTCGAGCCTTCACGGAAACCTCAAGGAGGGATCGCCAATCCATTCCCCCACCGTCATTCCTGCGAAAGACACCTCAGGGCAAACGGCAGAGGGTTTCGCAGAGGTCTCGCCTTCACGGTGGGTGACGAGGAAGGTTCGGCAAATGCCGTTCGACCGATTCAGTCGTCATGACAGCGGCCGACGCCCAATGAGCGCCGGCCGTTCCCGAATCCGAATCGCCCTGGAACGCGCCTCAGCTCTCCCGCGCGGTCTCGAACAGGAACCACGCGCGGCGCTCGGCCAGATCGGTCCAGTCGTCGATCATGCCGTCGGTCGCATTGTCGCTCGCCGCGTCGGTCAGCTCCTTGGTGGCACGCAGCTTCTCGACCAGCGCGAGATTGTCGTTGCGCAGCTCGACCAGCATGTCCTTGGGCGCCACGAAATCGGCGTCATTGTCCTTGATCGACTGATGCTTGGTGATGTCGCCGATCGAGCGCAGCGTGGTGCCGCCGATCTTGCGGACGCGCTCGGCGATGGCGTCGGTGGTCGCGAAGATCTCCGCCGCCTGCTCGTCGAACATCAGGTGATAATCGCGGAAATGCGGGCCGGAGACATGCCAGTGGAAATTCTTGGTCTTGAGGTAGAGCGCGAAGCTGTCCGCGAGAATCCCGTTGAGTGCCTCGGCGACGGCCTTGACCGCGTTGGCCTTGAGATCTGTCGGGGTCTTGAGCGCGCTGTTCGTCATGATCGTCTCCATTGCGGGCGAAAACCGGATAACTGCCGATCGGCAAGCCGGTTCCCCTTTATGGCATGGCCGCCGCGATTCGGCGAACGGATAGCAGTGCTGTCTCTGATCGAGCCGGGCGATCAGCCGGCGAGGCCGAGCGCGCGGACAGCGCAGCCGAGGCCCGCCAGCAGCAACATCCCGCCCAGGATCGGGCGCAGCACGCGCAGCGGCACGGCCCGCTCATAGGTCGCGCCGGCGAGCAGCGGCGGCAGCAGGGCGGCGAGCCCGCCGATAGCGCCGCCGAGCGCGGTCGCCCAGCCCAGCCCCGTCATGCCCGCGATGCCGACCAGCAGGAAGGAGGCGCCGTCACCCAGTCGATGCGCGAACAGCCGGCCGATGCCGGTCCAGGTTCCGCCGGCGCGCGAATCGCGCATCGGCACGAGCAGGCCCAGCGCGCCGACGACGAGGGTGACGGCGAAGAAGAGCAGCCCCGACGGACCCGGCAGATAGGGCGCAAGCAGCTGCCCGAGCGCGGCCGACAGCGCGGCGCCGAGGATCACCGCCAGCACCACCGGCCAGATCGGCGCGCCGCCGTCCCCCAGTGCCCGCGCGATGCGCTGCGAGCGGTCGCCCTGGTCGAGCGCGAGGCCCAGCAGCAGCGCGAGCAGCAGCGCATCCATGCCGGCGCCTAGCGGCAGCCGCGCAGGGCCGCCGCCGCCATGTAGACGCGCGCCGAATCGGCGGGCGGCAGATCATCGGCGGCCGCCTCGCGCATCAGCGCGAAATAGGTGAGCGCCACCTGGCGATGGCCATTATAGGCGATGACCGATTCGAGCATGCTGGCGAGCCCCTCCACCGCATCATAGCCATGGTGACGCGAAAAGCAGCGCAGATCGTCGATCCGGTCGCAGATCGCCGCGCGGCTGAGCGTCGCGCAGCCCGCCTGCAGCGCCTCGATCCGGCTGATGAGCTGGCCGCGCACGAGCGGCCCGGATTCGCCTCGCATACACATCTCCCTCACGGGCGGCGCCGGCTCGAATCCGCGCCTTCCCCCCAGGCGTGTCATGCCGCATCACGGTTAAGGTCGCGTTTCCGCTTTGGCGGCAGCAAATCCTCCCCCGCGCTTGTCTCGGGGAGGGTTCAACGGAGTCACGTACCTCCGTTGAACATGCGTGGCATGGTGGAGGGGCAATGGCGCGACACTCCCGCCCCAAGCTTGACAAAGCCCGCCGATTCCCGCATGGCCGCGCCCGAACCGGTCGCTGCGTGGCGCAGCGGCCATTTTCGTCCCGTTTTCAGTGCCGATCCCCCGCTCCGGCCGGGAGGGCGCGCTTTTTGTTGAGGAACCGGCCATGGCGAAGCCAGCCACCGTCAAGATCCGCCTCGTCAGCTCGGCTGACACCGGCTTCTTCTATGTCACCAAGAAGAACCCGCGCAACCAGACCGAGAAGCTGAGCTTCCGCAAATATGATCCGGTCGCGCGCAAGCATGTCGAGTTCAAGGAAGCCAAGATCAAGTAAGCGCCCCACGGCGTTTGCCTGACGCAAAGCCCGGACCCGATGGGGTGCCGGGCTTTCTTGCGTCTGCGGTGGTTTCGGAGTCTGTCTGGGTCTGTCTGGACATTCGCGGAAGAGCGAATGTCGAGGCGGCACCCAAACAACCCCTCAGATCAACCCGTTCACCACCTCCATGAACCGCATCACCGAGATCGGCTTGGAGACATAGGCATTGGCGCCCGCCGCGCGGATGCGTTCCTCGTCGCCCATGCCGGCATAGGCGGTCACCGCCATGATCGGCACCTGCGCCAGCGCCGCGTCCGCCCGGAAGGACACGATGAGGTCCAGCCCCGTGACATGCGGCAGCTGGATGTCCGTGATGATGAGGTCTGGCCGGAAGGCCTGCGCCCGCGCGAAGGCGTCGCGCCCGTCGCGCACCGCCTCGGTCACATGGCCATGGGCGCGCAGCAGGTCACAGAAGAGCTTCAGGTTGAGCTCATTGTCCTCGACAACCAACACTTGTTTTGACACGGCCCGTCCTCATGCCGGAAGAATGCGCGGCGGCCTCGCCGCGCACCGAAGCCCCGGGAGATAGAGCATCAGCGAGCGCGATGAAACCTTGGCCCTGCAGGCCGTCGCCTGGATCGTCGCCGATTCGGATCGGGCGGCGCGGATGCTGGCGCTGACCGGCCTCGCGCCCGACGCGCTGCGCGCCGGCCTCGCCGATCCGCGACTGCTCGGCGCGCTCATGGATTTCCTGCTGAACCACGAGCCGGACCTGCTCGCCTGCGCGGACGCCCTCGGCGTCGCCCCCACAGCGCTCGCCGCCGCCCGGGCCGGCCTGCCCGCATGACCCGCCCGCTCATCATCAGCGATTGCGACGAGGTGCTGCTGCACATGGTGGTGCCGTTCCGCGCCTGGCTGGACGCGACGCACGGCATCCATTTCAGCTTCACCTGCGGCTTCGAGGAAGCGCTGCGCCACAAGGACAGCGGCGATCCCGTGGAGCGCGCCCGGGTCTGGGCGCTGCTCACCGAATTCTTCGAGACGCGCATGCACTTGCAGACGCCCATTGCCGGCGCGCAGGCGGCCATGGCCCGGCTCGCGACGCGCGCAGACATCGTCATCGTGACCAATATCGGCGCGGAACTGGCCGATGCGCGCGCGGCGCAGCTGCGCGAGCATGCGCTGCCGTGGCCGGTGATCGGCAATCGCGGCGGCAAGGGGCCGGTGGTAGCGGAATTGCTCGCCGCGCGGCAGGCGCCGATCGCCTTCTTCATCGACGATCTGGGCAGCAACCATGCCTCCGTCGCCAAGGCCGCGCCGGGCGTGTGGCGCCTGCAGATGGTCGGCGAGCCCGAGCTGGCGCCCCATATCGCCGCCACGCCGCAGGCCCATGCGCGCATCGACCGATGGGCCACCGCCACCGCCTGGATCGAGGCGCGGCTGGACGAATATGAGGCAGTGGTGGGCACTGGGGCGAGCGGGCAAGCCCCGGCTTGACGCGCCGCCGCGCGAGTGCTGAGAGAGAGGGCATGAGCCAGATCGAAACCCGTCTCGCCGCCGAGGGCATCACGCTCCCCGCGCCGGCCGCACCCGTCGCCGCCTATGTGCCCACCGTCCTGGCGGGCGGCTTCCTCCACATCAGCGGGCAGTTGCCCTTCGCCGCCGACGGTGCGTTGATGACCGGCAAGATCGGCGACACGCGCGACCTCGCCTGGGGCGCCGCCGCCGCCGAGCGCTGCGCGCTGATGCTGGTCGCGCAGATGAAGGCCGCGCTGGACGACCTCGACCGGGTCGAGCGGATCGTGAAGCTCGGCGCCTTCGTCGCCTCCACGCCCGATTTCACGGACCATCCCAAGGTCGCCAATGGCGCCTCGGAGATGATGGTCCGCATCTTCGGCGACGCCGGGCGCCATGCCCGCAGCGCCGTCGGCGTCCCCGCCCTCCCGCTCGACGCATCGGTCGAGATCGACGCGATCGTCGCCGTCCGCGCCTGATGGCTGCCACGCGGGCGGTCGGCGCGTGGCTGATGGCGCGCGCCTATGCGCATCGCGGGCTGCACGGGCCGGGCGTGCCGGAGAACAGCCTGGCGGCCGCCCACACCGCGATCGCCGCCGGGCACGGCATCGAGTGCGACGTGCGGCTGAGTCGGGATGGCATCGTCCATGTCTTCCACGATATCCGGCTGGAGCGCCTGACCGGCGCGCACGGCCGGTTCGGCGACCGCGATTCGGCCGACATCGCCCGCCTGCGCCTGTCCGGCGGCGTGGACGCGGCCATTCCCACGCTCGCCGCGTTGCTGGAGGCGATCACCTGCTCCTGCGAAGGCAGGCGCATGGGCGGTTCGCTGCCGCCCTGGGCGCCTGCCTTCGCAGGAGCAAGACGGGAAGCGATCCAAAGCGTCCCCACCCCCTTGCTCATCGAAATCAAGTCGGACAGCGGCCCCATGGCCTGCGCGCGCCTCTGCGCGGCGGTCGCGGCGCTGCTGGACAGGCATGACGGCCCCGCCGCCGTGATGAGCTTCGACCCGCTGGTCCCCCGCTGGTTCGCGCGCCACCGGCCGGGAATCGCCCGCGGTCTCGTCATCAGCCGCCGCCTGCGCGCCGGCATCGTCGCGCGCCGGGGCGAAGCGGGCGCGCTCGCCCGCTCGGCCGCACAGTTCGTCGCCTGCGACGTGCGCGACCTGCCGCGCGCCGCCGCGCTGCCCCGCCGCACGGGCCGCCCGCTGCTGAGCTGGACGGTGCGCACCCCCGCCGCCTGGGCGCGCATCGCCCGTCACTGCGCGCAAGCCATCTTCGAGGGCGCGGTGCCATGAGCCGCCTCACCATCAGCCTCGCCGACAGCGTCGCGGCACTCGACAAGACCGAATGGGATGCCTGCGCGGGCACCGGCAATCCCTTCGTCTCCTATGATTTCCTCGCCATCCTCGAAGACTCCGGCAGCGTCGGCCCCGATACCGGCTGGTCACCCGCGCCCGTGCTGGTGCGGGACGAGGCGGGGACGCTGCGCGCTGCCGCGCCGGCCTATCTCAAGAGCCACAGCCAGGGCGAATATGTGTTCGACCATGGCTGGGCCGATGCCTGGGAGCGTGCCGGCGGTCGCTATTATCCCAAGCTGCAGGTCGCCGCGCCCTTCTCGCCCGTGCCCGGCCCCCGGCTGCTGCTGCGCGATCCCGCCGCCGCGCCGACGCTGATCGCGGGGCTGGAGGCGATCACCGACCAGAACGGCCTCTCCTCGGCCCACGCCACCTTCGTGACGGCCCCGCAGCGCGACCTGCTCACGCAGGCTGGCTGGCTCATCCGCGAGGGCAGCCAATATCATTGGGCCAATCAGGGCTATGACCGCTTCGAGGATTTCCTCGCCGCGCTCAACAGCCGCCACCGCAAGGACATCCGCAAGGAGCGTGCCCGCGCGCAGGCGGGGCTGGAGATCGTCCACCTGACCGGCAGCGACCTGCGCGAGACCCATTGGGACGCCTTCTGGACCTTCTATCAGGACACCGGCAGCCGCAAATGGGGCTATCCCTATCTCACCCGCCCCTTCTTCTCGCTGCTCGGCGAGCGCATGGCGGACCGCGTGCTGCTGATGCTGGCGCTGCGCGAGGGGCAGCCGATCGCCGGCGCGCTCAACCTCATCGGCGCCGACACGCTCTACGGCCGCTACTGGGGCTGCATCGAGGAGGTGCCCTTCCTCCATTTCGAGCTGTGCTATTATCAGGCGATCGATGCCGCCATCGCGCGCGGGCTCGCCCGCGTGGAGGCCGGCGCACAGGGCGAGCACAAGCTCAGCCGCGGCTATCGCCCGGTGCCGACCTGGTCGGCCCATTATATCCCCAATGAGAGCTTCCGCCGCGCGGTCGCCGATTTCGTGACGCGCGAGCGCCTGTCCGTCGAGCAGGACCGCGCCTGGCTCGACGGCCACGCGCCCTTCCGCCGGGGCGACAGCGCCGCGGATTGAGATGCCCGGCGATCATCGGCGGCTTGGTCTGTCCGATGCGGCACTGCTCCGCTTGAACAGGACAGATTCTAGGCCGGCGCCGCGCCGATGAGCGTCAGCATCCGGTCCGCCAGCGCACGCTCGCCCATCACCACCTGGCGCACGCCGAGCTTTTCCAGATGCGCCACCTCGTCCTCCGAATGGGCGCGCGCGATGATGCGGAGGCCCGGTCGCAGCGCGCGCGCCTTCTCCGCGATGGCGCCGCCCTCGAAGCCCTCGGGCACGGCGATCAGCAGCCCGCCCGCCCGGGCGATGCCGGCCGCTTCCAGCACGCGCTTGTCGACGCCATTGCCCTGCACGCAGTCCACGCCGGCCGCGCGCGCCGCCTCGATGCGGTCGGCATCGTCCTCGATCAGGATCAGCGGCTTGCCCTGTGCCCGCAGGCCTTCGGCCAGCATCCGGCCGACGCGGCCATAGCCGACCAGCACGACATGCGGCCGCTCGGCCGCGGGGGCGGGCGCGGCCGCCTCGTCTTCCGCCGGATCGCGCTTGCGCACGAAGAAGGAGAAGATGAAAGGATTGAGGAAGATGGAGAAGATGGCGCCGGCCAGGATGAGGTCGCGCCCGGCCTCGGGCAGGAGGCCGAGGCCCGTGCCGAGCGACGCCAGGATGAAGGAGAATTCGCCGATCTGGGCGAGGCTCGCCGCGACGGTGACGGCGCGCTCGTCGTCATGGCCGAAGGCGCGGACGATGACATAGGCGGCGAGCGACTTGCCCACCACGATGATGAGCACCGCGCCGAGCAGCGGCAGCGGCTGCTCGATCACCACGCGCGGATCGAACAGCATGCCGACCGAGACGAAGAACAGCACCGCGAAGGCATCGCGCAGCGGCAGTGTCTCCTCGGTGGCGCGGCGGCTGAGCGGCGTCTCGCCCAGGATCATGCCGGCGAAGAAGGCGCCGAGCGCGAAGGAAACGTCGAACACATAGGCCGACCCCGCCGCGACGCCGAGCGCGATGGCGAGCACGGCCAGCCGGAACAATTCGCGCGAGCCGGTATGCACCACCCAGTGCAGCGCCGCCGGGATGATCCGCCGGCCCACGATCAGCATGACGGCGAGGAAGGTCCCCACCTTCAGGAAAGTGATGAGGAAGGGCGTGACGATGGCGCTGGTGCCGCTCCCGCCTCCGCCACCCCGCCCGGCGACGCCGGCCAGCACCGGCAGCAGCACCAGCGCCAGCACCATCGCGAGATCCTCGACGATCAGCCAGCCGACGGCGATGCGGCCGCGCTCGGTCTCGATCAGGTTGCGGGCCTGGAGCGCGCGCAGCAGCACCACGGTGCTCGCCACGGACAGCGCCAGACCGAAGACGAAGCCGGCCAGCATGTCCCAGCCCAGCGCCCAGGCGAGGCCCATGCCGAGCAGCGTGGCGGTGGCGATCTGCACGATGGCGCCGGGCACGGCGATACGGCGCACCGCCAGCAGGTCCTTGAGCGAGAAATGCAGGCCGACGCCGAACATCAGCAGGATGACACCGATCTCGGCGAGTTCGTTGGCGATGTTGCTGTCGGCGACGAAGCCGGGCGTGAACGGCCCGACGATCACGCCCGCGAGCAGATAGCCCGCGATCGGCGAGACGCGCAGCCGCATGGCGACGGCACCCATGATGAAGGAGGCCGTGAAGCCGGCGACGATGGTCGCGATGAGCGGCGTGTAATGCGGCATCGGCTTGTGTCGGGACCTTTCCGTGGTCGAAACGCGGGTGACGGCATCCGGTGCGCGGAGGCGCCGCCGACACGGGGCCGACCCGCATCGGCGGCATCCCGTCCTATTCCGCCACGCTCACGGCAATGGCGGCGAGGATGATCGCGACGAGGCCCGAGGCACCCAACACGATCGGGCCGAACCATCGCGGCGGTCGGGAATCTTCCAGATCCATCATTCGTGCTCCCATGATGTGAGGAGAGCGTATGTGTGGAGTTGTGTTCAGTCGTTCCCGGCCGGAGGCGCGCGCGGCTGGGCGCTGGTGAGGCGTCGCCGCTCCGCGCGGACGGCAAGGCGCTGGGGAAGGGCCGCGCCGGGATGCGCGGTGAGGGGCAGGGCGCGCTCGGCGAGCCGCCCGAATGCCAGCAACGGCTGGAAGAAGGCGCCGCCGCCGGCATCGTCGCGCTGGAGCAGGAGCGCCCGGTCGATCCGCTGCGCGCGGCTGCGCAATGCCACCACGCTGGTGGTCGGATCGAAGGCGGAGCCGGTGAGCCGCGAGGCCGGGAAGCCGCTATGCAGCACCGCCGGCACGAGCGCGCTGAACAGGGCGAACAGCAGGGCGGCGAGAAACCACCGCTGCCTGAGTGCGCCGGGCGCGCCTGTCGGTCCGCCGATTGCCATGCCCGGTCAATGTAATGCACGGGGCGGGCCATGGAAATGCCGGGGAAATGCCCGGGGCGATTTTCCGATTGCCTTGTTCCGTCCGTCGCCTCGCCCATATGCGCGTTGCGGCGGAAGCGCTTTTCCGCTATGGCGCCGCGTCTTTCGGCCGGGTTCGCTGCCGGCCGCCACCGCATAATTTAGAGAGATCCCATGAGCTTCCGTCCCAACGCTCTTCGGAACGTTGCCATCATCGCGCACGTCGATCATGGCAAGACCACCCTCGTCGACCAGCTTTTCCGCCAGTCCGGCACCTTCCGCGACAATCAGCGCGTCGAGGAGCGGGCGATGGACTCCAACGATCTGGAGAAGGAGCGCGGCATCACCATCCTCGCCAAGCCGACCTCGGTCGACTGGCAGGCGCCGGACGGATCGGTGACGCGCATCAACATCGTCGATACGCCCGGCCACGCCGATTTCGGCGGCGAGGTGGAGCGCATCCTCTCCATGGTGGACGGCGTCATCCTGCTGGTCGACAGCTCGGAAGGCGCGATGCCGCAGACCAAGTTCGTCACCGGCAAGGCCTTGAAGCTCGGCCTGCGCCCCATCGTGGTGGTCAACAAGATCGACCGCTCGGACGCGCGCGTGCAGGAAGTGCTGGACGAGGTGTTCGACCTGTTCGTGAGCCTGGAGGCGACCGACGAGCAGCTCGATTTCCCCGTGCTCTACGCCTCGGGCCGCAGCGGCTATGCGGGCGACGATCCCGACGCGCGTTCGGGCACGCTGACCCCGCTCTTCCAGAAGATCGTGGACCATGTGCCGCCGCCGCACCAGGTCGATCCCGACGCGCCCTTCACCTTCCTTGCCACCCTGCTCGACCGCGACAATTTCCTCGGCCGCATCCTCACCGGCCGCGTGCAGACCGGCGTGCTGAAGCTCAACCAGCCGATCCACGCGCTCGATGGGGACGGCAAGGTGATCGAGACCGGCCGCGCCACCAAGATCATGGCATTCCGTGGTCTTGACCGCGTGCCGGTGGAGAGCGCCGCGGCGGGCGACATCATCTGCCTCGCCGGCCTCACGCAGGCAACGGTGGCCAACACCATCGCCGACACCAGCGTCTCCACGCCGATCACCGCCCAGCCGATCGACCCGCCGACGCTCTCCATGCGCTTCGCGGTCAATGATTCGCCCATGGCCGGCCGCGAGGGCGACAAGGTGACGAGCCGCATGATCCGCGACCGCCTGTTCCGCGAGGCGGAGAGCAATGTCGCCATCCGCATCACCGAGAGCGCGGACAAGGACAGTTTCGAGGTCGCCGGGCGCGGCGAACTCCAGCTCGGCGTGCTCATCGAGACGATGCGCCGAGAGGGTTTCGAGCTGGGCATCTCCCGCCCGCGCGTGCTCTTCCGGGATGGCCCGGACGGCCGCGAGGAGCCCTATGAGACGGTCGTCATCGACGTGGACGACGAGCATTCGGGCACGGTCGTCGAGAAGATGGCCATCCGCAAGGCCGAGATGACGGACATGCGCCCCTCCGGCGGCGGCAAGACGCGCATCACCTTCTCGGCGCCCTCGCGCGGCCTCATCGGCTATCATGGCGAGTTCCTGTCCGACACGCGCGGCACCGGCATCATGAACCGCCTGTTCGAGAAATACGGCCCCTACAAGGGCGTGATCGAAGGCCGCCCGGTCGGCGTGCTGATCTCCAACGGCAGCGGCGAGGCGGTGGGCTATGCGCTCAACGCGCTGGAGGAGCGCGGCGTGCTGTTCGTGAGCCCCGGCGATCCGATCTACGAGGGCATGATTATCGGCGAGAATGCCAAACCCGAGGATCTCGAGGTCAATCCGATGAAGTCCAAGCAGCTCACCAACTTCCGGGCGAGCGGCAAGGACGATGCGATCCGCCTGACCCCGCCGCGCCGCATGACGCTGGAGCAGGCCATCGCCTATATCGATGATGACGAGATGGTGGAGGTGACGCCCAAGTCCATCCGCCTGCGCAAGCGCCACCTCGACCCGCACGAGCGCAAGCGCGCCAAGCGGACGGCCGAGGCGGCCTGATAACCTAAAGCCCCTCCCCTCCAGGGGAGGGGTTGGGGTGACGTCTTGCGATTGAGTTCAGCGCGGCTGGGATAGCCCCCCGGCCCCTCCCCTGAAAGGGAGGGGGAGAAGGAATGGCTATTATCCCACCTCCGCCACATAGCGTGCCGCCCCATCCTGCGCCTCACGCTCCACGGCCAGATGATCGGCGGTGTAGCGCTGGGCGAAGCCGCGCACGCCCCAGCGATCATATTGCTGCACATGGATGAGTTCGTGCGCCCAGATGCGCGGGTCCGCCTCGCCCTCCTCGCCGGGGCGGAACAGGATCACCTCGCCCAGCGTGATCGCTACGGCATTGGTGCGGAAGGCCTGGACGGGCAGGGCGAATTCACTGCTGCTGCTCACCCGGTAGCGCACCTTGTCGAGCAGCGCCGCCGGGAACTGCCCGGCCAGCCGCGCGCGGATGTCGGCGGGGATGGGCGCGACGCCGTCGCGGATCGCTTCCGCGCGCGAGGTCCAGATCCACTGCGCCAGCGCCTCGCCGCCGATCGCCCGGCCGGTGCGCTCTAGGTCGCGCATCAGCGCTTCCTGGTCGAAGCCCATGCCGGACCAGAGCTGCCGGGCGGACGCGTCGAGCGCCGCCAGCGCGATCCGCGCGCGATCCATGAAGCCGGGCAGGGCCTCGGCAGCAGACAGTTCGGCGGCCGGCGCGATGGGGAGCGGCAGCAGCAGCGCGGCGATGGCGAATGGCGCCGCGATCCATGCGCGGCGCGGTGCCGGCATGGCTGAAATCGGCGGAATGCGGCCTGCCCTCATGTAAGCCCGCCTAGCCGCCGGGCGGTGAATGCCCGTTGAACGCATGGAACTGGCCCACCATGGCGTTGACGGCGCGGCGGCAGTGCGGCAAGGGCGGCAACCATGTCCGATACACCGCCCGATCACCTCTCCACCAATCCGCGCAGTCCGCATTTCGATATGGATACGCTCCAGCGCGGCATCGGCATCCGCTTCAAGGGGCGGGTGCGCAACGATGTGGAGGAATATTGCATCTCCGAAGGCTGGATCCGCGTCGCCGCCGGCAAGACGCGCGACCGCCACGGCCAGCCGCTCACCATCAAGCTGACCGGCGAGGTCGAAGCCTGGTTCGAGGATGCGGCGCAGGCCGGCGATGCTGGCGAGGGTGACGGCGAGGGCTGAGCCATCCCTTTTGCGCCGCGCTGCCTTCGCGGCTAAGAGGCGGCCATGGAGAGCCTGACCGACAGTCCCGTCGCCGATGCGCTGAACCGTGCCCGGCGGCATTCGCCCTTCCTGGCCCGGCAGATCGAGCTGTTTCCCGATCTCGTGGCCCTGCTGGACGCGGGCGAGGCGGACGCGGCCTGGGCGGCGGCGCGGGCGCTTGAGCCCGAAGCGCCGATCGACCGGCGGCTGCGGGTGCGGCGAAGTGCGCTGGCGCTGGTCGCGGCGGCGGCCGATCTTGCCGGGCTGTGGGATCTCGACACGGTCACGCGCCACCTCTCCGACTTCGCGGACGAGGCGATCGACGCGGCGCTCGCGGCCGCCTTCGCCGAGCGCTATCCCGACGAGACGCCGCGCGGCATCGCGGTCATCGCGCTCGGCAAGCATGGCAGCCGCGAGCTGAACTATTCCTCGGACATCGACCCGATCCTGATCTTCGACCCCGCCACCATCCCCACGCGCGGGCGGGAGGAGCCGCAGGAGGCGGCGCTGCGCCTCGCCCGCCGGATGATCGCGCTGCTCACCGAGCGGACGGGCGACGGCTATGTCTTCCGCGTCGATCTGCGCCTGCGTCCCTCGCCGGAGGTCTCGCCGATCATCCTGCCGGTGGAGGCGGCCATAACCTATTATGAGAGCGCGGCGGTCGGCTGGGAGCAGGCGGCGTTCATCCGCGCGCGGGCGGCGGCGGGCGATCTGGCGCTGGGGCGCGAGTTCCTGCAGGCCATCCGGCCGTTCGTCTGGCGCCGCAGCCTCGATTTCGGGGCGATCCGCGCGATCAGCGACGTCTCGCGCCGCATTCGCGCCCATTATGCCAGCGGCCAGCGTTTCGGCGGCGGCTATGATCTCAAGCGCGGGCGCGGCGGCATCCGCGAGGTGGAGTTCTTCGCGCAGGCGCAGCAGCTCATCCATGGCGGCCGCAATCCGGCGCTGCGCGCGCCGGCGACGCGCGACGCGCTGCGCGTGCTGGGCGAGGCCGGGATCATCCCCGCCGAGGCAGTGGCGCAGCTCGACGCCGCCTATGCGATGCTGCGCACGATCGAGCATCGCCTCCAGATGGTGGACGACCGCCAGACCCACAGTCTGCCCGAGGGCGCGGGGGCGCTGGACAATGTGGCGCGGCTCGCTGGCCATGCGGACGGCGCCGCCCTGCTGGCGGCGCTGCACCCCCATGTCGAGGCGACGGGGCTGCGCTTCGATACGCTGGTCGGCGAGGAGGAGGGCAGCGACGCGCGCCTGCCGGACGATCCGCGCGCGCTCGCCGCCCGCCTCGCCGACATCGGCTTCGAGGAGACCGAGCCCTTCGTGCAACGCATCGGCCATTGGCGGGAGGGCGGCCTGCGCGCCCTGCGCAGCCCGGCGGCGCGCGAGGCGCTGGAGGAACTGCTGCCCGAGCTGATGCGCGAGCTGGCGCGCGCGCCCGCGCCGCTCACCGCGCTCAACAAGCTCGACCAGGTGATCGCCGGCCTGCCGAGCGCGGTCAATCTGCTGCGCCTGCTGGTGGCGCGGCCGGGCCTCGCCCAGACGCTCGTGACCATCCTGGCGCATGCGCCGACGCTCGCCGATGCACTCGGGCGCCGGCCCGCCCTGTTCGACGGGCTCATCGACGCCAGCGCGCTGGAGCTGCCGCCGGACGTGCCGGCGCTGGTCGCCGACTGGCGCGCGCGCGACACTAGCGAGGATTTCCAACAGCGGCTCGACCATATCCGCCATGCCGTGGGCGAGCGGCGCTTCGCGCTCGGCGTGCAGATCGTCAGCCGCGAGGTCGATCCGCTCGAAGTGGGGCGGGGCTATGCGCGGGTGGCGGAAGCTGCGGTCGACATGCTGGCTGAAGCGGCGATCGCGGAATTCGAGGCTGTGCATGGCCGCGTACCGGGCGGCGAGCTGGTGATCCTGGCGCTCGGGCGGTTCGGCGGCGGCCTGCTCACCCATGCCTCGGACCTCGACCTCATCTTCCTGTTCACCGGCGATTTCCACGCCGAGTCGGACGGGCGGCGGCCGCTCGGCAGCACGCTCTACTTCAACCGGCTCTCGCAGCGGGTCATCAACGCCCTTTCCGTGCCGACCGCCGCCGGCGCGCTCTACGAGGTGGATACGCGGCTGCGCCCCTCCGGCAATCAGGGGCCGCTGGCGGTAAGCCTGGAGAGCTTCGCGCGCTATCAGGCGGAAGCGGCATGGACCTGGGAGCATCTGGCGCTCAACCGGGCGCGGCCGGTGTTCGGCTCGGCGGACGCGCGAGCGGGCTTACAGGCGATCATCGACGGCGCGCTGCATGCCGAGCGCGATCCGGCGACACTGCTGCGCGAGGCGGTGAAGATGCGCGCGGACATCGCCACGCACAAGCCGCCGGCAGGGCCGCTGGACGTCAAGCTGGCGCCGGGCGGGCTGGTCGATCTCGAATTCCTCATCCATGTGACGCAATTGGCCCATCGCACCGGCTTCTCGCCCAGCCTCAACGTGGCGCTGGAGAAGCTGACCGGCGCGGGGCTGCTGGCGGAGGCGCTGGTGCCGGCGGCGGACCTGCTGACGCGTTACCTCGTCGTCTCGCGGCTGGTCGCGCCCAGGGCGACCGAGCCGGCGGAGGAAAGCCGCTGGCTGGTGGCGCGCGCCTGCCGGGCCAGCGACTGGGGCGACCTGCTTGCCCGGATCGAGGCGGCGCGGCAGACGATCGGGGACCATTGGCGCGCGCTGGCCGCGCGGGCGGAGCAGGGAGGAACGGACTGATGCTGACCGAGGGAGACAGGCTGCCGGACGTGACGCTGACCGGCGTGGACGGCGCGCCGCTGCGGCTGGAGGATTATCGCGGCAAGCCGCTGGTCGTCTATTTCTACCCTAAGGCCGACACGCCCGGCTGCACCACCGAGGCGATCGACTTCACCGGCCTGATCGACGATTTCGGCGCGCTGGGCGTGCCTGTGATCGCGGTCTCGAAGGACCCGGTGAAGAAACTGGCGCGCTTCGCCGAGAAGCATGGCCTTGGCGTCACGCTCGCGTCCGACGAGGACGGCGGCGTGTGCGAGGCGTTCGGCACCTGGGTGGAGAAGAGCCTCTACGGCCGCCAATATATGGGCATCGCGCGCGCCACCTTCCTTGCCGACGCGGAAGGCCGCATCGTCCGCGTGTGGCCCAGGGTGAAGGTGAAGGGCCATGCGGCCGAGGTTCTGGAGGCGGTGAAGGCGCTGGGATGAGCGGCGCTACTTTAGTCCCTCCCATTCAGGGGAGGGGTTGTGGTGGGGTTCGCGATTAAGAACAGGGCTGCTGGGATAGCCCCCTCCCCTGAAGGGGAGGTGAGAGGTAGCGTCATTCTGCCTCCGCATCCTCATCCAGCGAGCGGCCGGCGCGGCCGGCCAGTTCCACCACATATTGCCACGCCACTCGGCCCGAGCGGTTGCCGCGCTGGGTCGCCCACTGGATCGCCGCCGCCGGATCGACCTCCAGCCCGTAGCGCTCCGCATAGCGGGTCACGATGGCGACATAGGCGTCCTGCGCCAGCGCATGGAAGCCCAGCGAGAGGCCGAAGCGGTCGGCCAGCGCCAGCCGGTCGTCCACGATGTCGCGCGGATTGATCGGATCGTCCTGCTCGGCCATCGAACGCGGCACGATATGGCGGCGGTTGGAGGTGGCGTAGAGCCGCACCTGGCTGCGCCGCGCCGCCGTGCCGCCCTGCAGCAGCGAGCGCAGCGCCCGCGCATCCGCGCCGAAGTCGCCGTCGAAGCCGAGATCGTCGATATAGAGGATGATCGGCCGGCTGGTCGCGCGCAGCAGGCCGAACAGGGTGGCGAGGCTGCGCAGGTCATCGGTGGCGACCTCGACCAGCGCGAGAGCGGGATGCGTCTTGCGTACCTCGCCGATGCAGGCCGCGACGGTGGCCGACTTGCCGGTGCCGCGCGCGCCCCAGAGCAGGATGTCGTGCGCCGCATGGCCGGCCGCCAGCCGGCGCGTATTCTCCAGGCACGCCTGCTTCTGGGCGTCGATGCCGGTGAGCAGCGCATAGTCGAGCGGCTCGAAAGCGGGGATGGCGGTCAGCGCCTGACCATCCCAGCGATAGGCGCCATGGGCTTCGAGGTCGGCGCTGCTCGCGGCGGGTGGCGCCATCCTGTCCAGTGCCGCGGCGATGCGCTCCAGCGCATCTCGGGTGCGTTCGTCGGTCATCGCGGGCTCCTCTAGAGCAAGGATGCGGCGGGAGGGAACCGCTTTTCGCGAGCGCGGCGCGGATGGCTTCAATGAGTCACAAAATCCCGCTACAGGCCGACCATGTCGATCCGCGCCCGCTCCGTCGCCACGCAGGTCCGCGCCTATGACAGCGCGGCGCTCGCCGAGGCGGCCGCGCTGATCCTGGCCGGCACGCCGGTCGCCGTGCCCACCGAGACCGTTTACGGCCTCGCTGCCGACGCCACCAGCGATCTCGCCGTCTCGCGCATCTATGCCGCCAAGGGCCGCCCCTCCTTCAATCCGCTCATCGTGCATGTGGCCGATCTGGCGATGGCGCGCCAGCTGGTCGACTTCAGCCCCGCTGCCGAGGCACTGGCGAGCGCTTTCTGGCCGGGGCCGCTCACCATGGTGCTGCCGCGCCGGCCGGATTGCCCGGTGGCGGAGGCGGTGAGCGCCGGGCTGCCGACCCTCGCCGTGCGCTTCCCGGTGCATCCGGCGATGCGGGCGCTCATCCATGCGGCCGGCGTGCCGCTCGCCGCGCCGTCGGCCAATGTTTCCGGCGCGATCAGCCCGACCCGCGCCCAGCATGTGCTCGCAAGCCTCGGCGGCCGCATCCCCTTCATCCTCGACGCGGGGCCGGCGAGCGACGGGCTCGAATCGACAATCGTGCGGCCCGAGGCGGAGGCAGCCGTGCTGCTGCGCCCCGGCCCGGTGACGCCCGAGATGATCGAGCGGGCGACCGGCCTGCCGGTCGTCGCCGCGCAGGGCGAGGGGGTGACAGCGCCCGGTCAGCTCGCGAGCCATTATGCCCCGTCCAAGCCGGTCCTGCTGGACTGCGCAGCGCCGCGCCCCGGCCATTTCCATATCGGCTTCGGGGATGGCCTCTCCCAGCGCAATCTCAGCCCGGCGGGCGATCTCGCCGAAGCGGCGGCCAATCTCTTCGCGGCGCTGCACGAGGGCGATGCCAGTCCCTTTCCCGCCATCTCGGTGGCGCCGATCCCCGGGCATGGCCTGGGCGCGGCGATCAACGACCGGCTGCGGCGCGCGGCGGCCTAGGACGGATTGATATTCGGGTTTCTTGAAGAGCGGATTACCCCTTCATTCAACGTCTTCGTCATGCTGAACTTGGTTCAGCATGACGTGGTTTTGTAAACCCGAGGCGGAATGTCGATACGCCCAAGGGGCGACGGCTCGCGCGCGCCGGCATCGCCTGGCCGCGGCGGCGATCAGTTCTCGCAATAATAGGAGTCGTAGCGCTCGCGGCACTTCTCGCGCAGGCGCCGGCCGCGCGACCGATCCGCCTCGTCACCGCTCACCGTCGCCCAGTCCGTGGCCTTGCCGGCCGCCTGCACCGGCAGGCGTGCCGTGTTGTATACGGTCTTTGCCACGCATCCCGGCAGCAGCAGGCTGGCGCCGAGCAACGTGAGCGCGCCGATCATTCTGGTCATCGTATCCGGTCTCCTCGTTCGGCGCAGGTTCATACGCGCCTCCTATGAGATGCGCCACGACGGATATGCGAATCGCCTTGCTGCGCCGCGGCATGAGGCGACATGAGTACATATGCGCCAAAGGCGATATTCGTGTCCCCTTTCCAATTGCAGGAAGAGTGAAAAAAGGACAAAGCCTTTGCAACTTTTTCTATTCTTGGGACTTCTTTGGGGACGACTTGCACTTCGGTAGGTGCGATGCCCGACACGGTTCATCGCTTCATCGTTCCTGCCGCATTGATTGCATATAGTAGCGAACTGAAATCGGGTTGCGCCCTGCAACAAATATGAGATCAGCAGGGTCCGAAAAGAACAGAAGGAACCTGGCATTGCACCTGTTGTCGAGAGCGGATCTTGATCCGTCGCTGGTTTTTGTCGCCTTTCTTTCCCTCTTCGCCGCCTTGCTGACGCTCCGGGCTGTCCCGGCGCTGCATCGCATCGCACGGCCGATTTCGGAAGAAGGGATCGAACTGGTCGGGGCGCCGCTCGCGGCGCTGGTCGCCACCCTGCTGGTGCTGGGCAAGCTGACCGCCATCCTGCCCGTCTTCCTGCTCTGCATGATCTGCGCGGCGGTGCTGCGCAACGTGGCGCATCGTTTCAGCATGCCGGGCATCCTCTGGCTGACGGCTCTGGGCACGGGCTTCGTGCTGACCACGCTCTGGAGCACATTGTTCATCCTGGAAGCGGAGGTGCCGACCGCGCTGCGCGTCGTGATGCTGATCGGCCTCGGCCTCGCCTCGCTGCTCCTCGTCGCGACGCAGATCGCGGGCCTGTCGCGCGAGGCGGTGCTCACGCATGAGCGCTGGCGGCGGCCGACCGCGGCTCCCGCCGCGACGCCGCGCGCCGTGCCGCCCTTCAAGGTCTCGCTGCAGCTCCCCTGCTATGCCGAGCCGCCGGAAGTGGTCATCGAGACGATGAACCGCCTCGCGGTGCTGGACTATGCCGATTATGAAGTGCTGGTCTGCGACAACAACACGAAGGACGAGCGGCTGTGGCGCCCGCTGGAGGCGCATTGCGCGCTGCTCAACCGCCGGCTGGGCCGCGAGGTCTTCCGCTTCTTCCACGTCGCGCCGCTGGAGGGCGCCAAGGCCGGCGCGCTCAACTGGCTGCTCGACAAGATGGACCCCAAGGCCGAGCTGATCGGCGTGATCGACGCCGACTATCTGGCGCGCAGCGACTTCCTCTCGCGGCTGGTGCCCTTCTTCGCCGATCCCAAGCTCGGCTACATCCAGACGCCGCACGACTATCGCGGCTTCTCGGAAAGCTCCTATCTCACCGCCTGCCACTGGGAATATATGCCGGCCAACAAGGTCGATTATCCCGGCTACAGCGAATATGGCGGCGGCTTCACCATCGGCACCATGTGCCTGCTGCGCACGCAGGCGCTGCGCAAGGCGGGCGGCTGGGCCGAATGGTGCCTCACCGAGGATTCGGAAGTCTCCGTGCGCATCCGCGCGGCGGGCTATGAGGGCCTCTACCTGGCCGAGACCTTCGGGCGCGGCCTCATTCCCGAGACGTTCGACGACTACAAGAAGCAGCGCTTCCGGTGGACGGCGGGTCCCGTGCAGCAGCTGCGCCGTCACTGGAAGCTGTTCCTGCCGCAGCCCTTCGCGCCGGCCATGCCGGGCTGGACCAAGCTGCTGGAGATCGTGCGCTGCATCGCGCCGCTGCAGACGCTGGCCACCATCGCCTTCGCCGTCGCCAGCCTTCTCGGCATGATCGTCGCGCTGGCGCTGGGCGACATGCACCCGATGCGGGTGCCGCCGGTCGCCGGCCTGCTGCTGGCGCTGGGCGGCGCGACCTGGTGGGTGCGCACCATGCACCGCTATCGCCTCTCGGGCTGCTTCGACACCGAGGACATGATCCGCGGCGAGGTGGCGCGTGCCTCGCTCACCTGGGTCGTCCTCGTCGCGGGCATCGCCGGCCTTTCCAAGCGTCCGCTCGCCTGGCGGCGCACGCCCAAGTTCGCCGGCATGACGGCGGAGGAATCGCCTTTCGCCTCGACGATGCCGGAGACGATCGCCGGCTCGGTCATGCTGCTGCTGGCGCTGATGTGCCTCTCTGCCACTGGCATGATCGGCGGCGGCGTGGCGCTGCTCGGCTTCCTGGGCATGTTCAGCCTCGCGGTGCGATTCTTCTGCGCCCCGCTCATGGCGGCGATGGCTATTCGCGGCGCCAGCCCGGATCGCCGCGCCGCCGCCAAGCCGCTGCCCTTCCCGACGCTGCCGGATGCGGGACAGCCCGTGCCGGTGCTGTCCCTGCAGGACGTCATCCCGGGTCCGGCGCGCCGGACCCCGCAGCCGGTCAGGCCGTGAGGCGGTCGGCGAAGCCCTTGCGCAGCTTCGCCAGCTTCGGCGGGATCACCGCCATGCAATAGGGGTTGCGGGTTCCGACCCGCGCCCAATAATCCTGATGATAATCCTCGGCCGGATACCAGGCACCGAGCGGTTCGATCGCGGTGACGATCGGGTCCGCCCAGTTCGCCTGGTTCCGCGCGATGGCCGCGCGGGCCTCGGCCTCCTGCGCGGCGTCATGCGGGAAGATGGCGGAGCGATACTGGGTGCCGATGTCGTTGCCCTGACGGTTGAGCGTCGTGGGATCATGCGTGGCGAAGAAGATGTCGAGCAGGTCGCCATAGCCGATCATGGCCGGATCATAAGTGATGCGGATGGCCTCGGCATGGCCGGTCTGTCCGGTGGAGACCTCCTCATAGCTGGGATCGGCCTTCGTCCCGCCGGTATAGCCATTCTCGATGGACTCGACGCCCTTGAGGTCGCGGTAGACGGCTTCCACGCACCAGAAGCAGCCACCGGCCAGTGTCGCGGTCTCGCTCATAGACTCGCACATCCTTTCATTGGGAGGGTTGCCGCCGATGTAGGCATTGGCGGGCCAGACGCAAAGGGGGCGCCGGCATCACCAAATCGGTTCCAGAATAGGAATCAGTGCTCCTGCGAAGGCAGGAGCCCAGGGCGGCGAGAAACTGCCCATGCGCCCTGGGCTCCTGCTTTCGCAGGAGCACAACATAATTCAACCTTAAGCGGACATGATCCGATCCAGCCCGATCCCGCTCAGTTGCGCGGTTCGGGCGCCACGGTGACGCGGACTTCCTCGCCATTATGGCCGGGGAAGTCGGTGAACAGCGCATCGATGAGGTTCGGCACCAGATAGGTCAGCTTGCTGCTCACGGACTGCGCCTTGGCCGTGCCCTCGAACAGCCGCTCGCTGCCCTCGGCGCGGTCGATCGTCATGCTGAGCTGCGACTGGTAGATGACATAGCTGTCGAGATTGCCGCCGCGACCGCCCCAGCCCCAGGGATAGGCATCATACCATCCCATCATGTAGCGGCCGCGCCAGCCGCGCCACGGGCCGCCATAATAGAAGGGATCATAGAAGAAGGGATCGGGACCGAAGCCGCTGTAGCGCACGCGCTGCGTGCCGCGGTCGACATCATAGGCCAGCCGCACCACCAGCTGCGCCGCGGCGGGATCGGCGGCGCGAACATAGCCCTGCTGGGTCAGCCGCTCGGCGACCAGATCGGCATAATGAGCGAACTCCAGGCTGCCGGCGAGCGCATTGTCGTCGGGCATCACCGTGAAGCTCTGGCCTTGCGCAGGCGGCATCTGCTGGAAGCGCGAGACGTCGGCCCGGAAGTTGGTCGCGCAGCCGGACAGGCCGCCCAGAGCGAGGGCGGAAGCGGCGGCGAGAATGAGGAGGCGCTTGGTCGTCATGATCTTGTCCACGTTTCGGGCAGCAGTCTGCCCTATAAGACGAAGTAGGACGAACAGTGCCGTAGTTCAAATGAACTGTGTTTGAATGCGTTCCCTGCAAGCGCGGCCTTCCGCTCCGTCTCCGGCCCGACGGCCCTGGAGCGGCTCAGCGCATGAGACCGATGGCCTCATAGGCGCCGCGCAGCGTGGGCTCCGCCGCCTCGGCCGCCTTGGCCGCGCCTTTCTCCAGGATGGCGTCGAGCGCGGCATGGTCGTCCTTGAGCGCGATATAGCGCTCGCGGATCGGCCGCAGCGTCTCGACCAGCAGGTCGGCCAGCGCGGGCTTGAAGGCGCCGAAGCCCTGCCCCGCGAACTGCGCGCAGACGGCGTCCGGCGTCGTGCCGCTCAGCGTGGCGTAGATGCCGACCAGGTTGAGCGCCTCTGGCCGCCCTTCCAGCCCTGCCGCCTGCGACGGCAGCGGCTCGGGATCGGTCTTGGCCTTGCGGACCTTCTGGGCGATGGCCTCGTCGTCGTCGGTCAGGTTGATGCGGCTCATCTCGCTGGGGTCGGACTTGGACATCTTGGCCGTGCCGTCGCGCAGGGACATGATGCGCGCCGTCTGCCTGGGGATGATCGGATCGGGCAGCTTGAACAGCTCCACGCCGAAATCGGTGTTGAACTTGATCGCGATGTCGCGCGTCAGCTCCAGATGCTGCTTCTGGTCCTCGCCCACCGGCACATGCGTCGCCTGGTAGAGCAGCACGTCGGCGGCCATCAGCACAGGATAGACATAGAGGCCGACGCTGGCGCTGTCCCGGTTCTTGCCGGCCTTGTCCTTGAACTGGGTCATGCGGTTCATCCAGCCGATGCGGGCAGTGCCGCACAGCAGCCAGCACAGCTCCGCATGGGCCGGCACGCGCGCCTGGTTGAACAGCACCGAGCGATCCGGGTCGATGCCGCAGGCGACCAGCGCGGCGGTCATGTCGCGCACATTGGCGAGGCGCTGCTCGCGCGTCTCGTGCACGGTGATGGAGTGCATGTCCGCCAGGAAGAAGAAGCAGCGGGAATCTCCGGCCATCTCGTCCTGCATCGCCACCCAGTTGCGGATCGCGCCCAGATAGTTGCCGAGATGGAGGTTGCCGGTCGGCTGGATGCCGGAAAGCACGCGCATGGGGCTCATCAGTCCTTGGCTGTGGCGGCGCGGCGGGAAAGCAGCGCCTTCAGGTCCGCGATCCGGTAAGCCCCCGTGACGAAACAGGCAATGCCGTAAAGCGCCACGCCGCACCCGACCAGCACCGCGAGCGCGGCATAGCGCTGGGCGAAGCCGCCGGTCAGCCAGGGATTGAGCAACGCCTCGAAGGCGAAGACGACCCCGCCCATCAGCAGCGCCGCCAGCGCGAGGCGGGGCAGCCGTCGCATGAGCTGCGCGTCGGCGGTGAAATGCCCCCGCGCCCTGAGCGTGCGATAGAGCATCACGACGTTGATGGTGGAGGAAAGCGCCGTCGCCAGCGGCGGGCCGACATGGCCGATGGTGGGGATGAGCGCGATGTTGGCGAGGATGTTGATGACGATCGAGATCATCGCGAAGCGCACCGGCGTCGCCGTATCACCGCGCGCATAATAGCCGGGCGTCAGCACCTTCACGAGCACATAGGAGGGCAGCCCGATGGAGAAGGCGCTGAGCGCCCAGCCGCAGCGGCGCGCATCCTCGGGCGTGAATCGGCCATATTGGAAGAGGCCGCGCACGATCGGCTCGGCCGCGACGATGAAGGCGACGGCAGCGGGCAGGGTGAGGAACAGCGCCAGCTCGATGCCCCGGTTCTGCGTCTCCATCGCGGCGTCCTCCTCGCCGCGCGCCAGCAGGCGCGAGACGGTGGGCAGGAGCACGGTGCCGAGGCCGATGCCGATGAGACCGAGCGGCAGCTGGTTCAGCCGGTCTGCATAGTAGATGTAGGTGATCGAGCCCGAGGCGAGGAACCAGCCGGCGAGCGCGGTGGAGACGAGCAGGTTGATCTGCGCGGCGCCGGCGCCGGCCGCCGCCGGGACGATCCGCCGGAACAGGTCGCGCATGTCCGCGTCGATGCGCGGCATGCGCAGGCGCAGGCTGACCCCGGCGCCCCGGCAGGCGATGAGCAGCCAGCCGAGCTGGAGCACGCCGCCCACCGTCACGCTGATCGCCTGCACGCGCGCCGTCTCATAGTCGTTTGCGCCGTGGAAGAAGAACAGGCCCACGATCATCGCGACATTGAGCAGGATGGGCGCGGCGGCGTTCACCCAGAAGCGGTCCAGCGAATTGAGGATGCCGCCGAGCAGCGAGGCGAGGCTGATGAGCGCCAGATAGGGAATGGTGATGCGCGAGAGCATCACCGCATAGGCGAGCTGCTCATGCGTGGGATTCTGGTGCCGGAAGCCGCCGGAAAGCAGCATGGTGAGCGGCCAGGCCGCGACCAGCAGCACGATGGTGAAGAGGATGAGCACGGGCAGCAGCAGCGCCAGCGCGCGCTCGGCGAATCGATAGCCCTCCGCCAGACCGCCCTCGCCGGCGGTCTTCCTGTTGAACATCGGGATGAAGGCGGCGGAGAAGGCGCCCTCGGCGAAGAGGGCGCGGAACATGTTGGGCAGGCGGAAGGCGACGCCGTTGAACGCGTCCGCCGCGAAGCCCGCGCCCACATAGCGGGCGGCGAGCGAATCGCGCACCAGCGCGAGCACGCGGCTGGCGAGCGTGAGACCGCCCACCGAGCCCAGTGCCCGCACGAGGTTCATGCCTGCTCAGCTCCGCCGGCGGTGGGTCCGCGGCGCCCGATCAGGCGTTGCCGGCCGGTGCGCCCTCGGCGGTCGCGTCGATCTGCCCCTGCTGCTGCATGTAGAGCGCGCCGAAATCGATGGGATCGAGCAGCAGCGGCGGGAAGCCGCCATCCTGCACGGCGTCGGCCAGAACACGGCGGGCGAAGGGGAAGAGCAGGCGCGGCGCCTCGGCATAGAGGAAGGGGCGAATCTGCGCCTCCGAGACGTTGCGGATGCCGAACAGGCCCGCGAACACCAGCTCCACCGCGAAGGCGACGCCCGCCTCGCCGGTGGCGTTGGCGCTGACCTTCAGCGCCACCTCGAACACGTCGTCGGCGACCTTGTTGTTGCTGATGTTGAAGTTGATGTCGATCTGCGGCTGGTTCTGCCACTGGTAGACCGCCGGCGAGTTCGGGTTCTCGAAGCTCAGATCCTTCACATATTGCGCGATGAGGCCGATCTGCGGCTGGTTGTCGGCGCCGTTTGCGGCCTGGGCGGTGGTTTCGTCGGTCATGTCGGACTGTCCTTCAGGCTGGCGCTGCCGGAGCGATGGCGGAACGGACCGCATGCTGGCCGCGCGGAAACTCGGGATGGCCGGTCCGCGCGTCCACTCGCCAGAGGCGGACGACGGCCCGGGAAGCGCGCCGCTTAGCAGGCGCCGCAGGGCAGGGCAATCATCGGCGGCGCGCCGCGTCCCGCGCCGAGACGGGCAGGGACGAAGAATCTTGGTGATTTTTCGGTTTGCGCGCTTAGCATTGACACCGAATTAAGTCTTGCGGGTTTGAACATTGGCCCAAAGGCGCTTATGTCTGTACGGATTGTCTCGGAAGGAAAGCTGCTCGCGTGACCGTCATCGTTGTCCTGGCCATGATCTTCGCCCTGCTTGCGTTGCGCCTGTTCGCCGTGCTGGGCCGACGCACCGGTCATGAGCAGCAGCGCCAGCTGCCGACACCTGCCGATGACCGCCCGGTCGCAAGCGGCGTGGCGCGCGAGTTGCAGGGCGATGCCCAGGCGGCGGCACAGCGCGCGGCCGAAAGCGTGGTCGCGCCGCCGGCGCAGGCCGGCCTGCGCGCGCTGATCGCGGCCGACCGCAGCTTCGACGTGGCGCAGTTCCTGGGCGGCGCCCGCGCTGCCTATGGCATGGTGCTGGAAGCCTATTGGAAGGGCGATCGCGAGACGCTGAAGTCGCTCTGCGAGCCGCATGTCTATGACGCGTTCGATCAGGCGATCGCCGATCGCGAGGCCGAGGAATTGAAGCTCGACAACCGGCTGGTGCGGATCGAGGCGGCGAACATCTCCGACGTGCGGCTCGAGGACGGCAAGGCCTCCGTCTCCGTCCGATTCGAATCGGACCTCTCGGCCGTCACGCGGGACAAGGATGGCGCGGTGGTTGCCGGCTCGCTCGATGATGCGATCGAGACGATCGAGACCTGGACCTTCAGCCGCGTGGTGCGCAGCCGCGACCCAAACTGGCTGCTCGCCGATACCGACGAAGATTGAACCCGGCCGTCGACGCGAGTCCCGGCCGCATGATCTCCTCTTCTGCCCTGCGCAATCTGGCTCTCCTCGCCGCGACCCTGATGGTCGCGGCCTGCGCGCGCGTCATCCCGCCCGGCACGGCAGGCGGCCAGCCCGCGCCGCGCGAGCCGACCGTGACGCCGCAGCCCGCCACCCCACGTCCAACGCTGCCGACCACGCCGCCACCCGCGCCCCCGGCCATGGGCGAGACGGGTCCCGGCCCGGCCGTCGCCGCCGGCCTCACGCCGGGGCCGGATATCGACATGGTGCTGCCCACGGGGTCCGATCGCACCGCGCTCGCGCTGCGCGCCTTCCGCGTGAGCTGCGCCTCGCTCACCCGGCGGCGCGACCAGAGCGGGCTCACCGCCGCCTCCGATTGGCAGCAGGCCTGCGCCGCCGCGGCGAGCTGGAGCGAGGCCAATGCCCGCGAATTCTTCCGCCGCTATTTCGAAGCCGTGCAGGTGGGCGACGGCAAGGCCTATGCGACCGGCTATTATGAGCCGGAGATCGCCGGCTGCCGCACGCCCCGGCCCGGCTGCGAGACACCGCTCTATCGCCGGCCGTCCGACCTGATCGAGGTCGATCTCGGCTTGTTCAGCGACAGCCTCAAGGGCAAGCGCATCCGCGGCAAGGTGGATGGCACCAGCTTCGTCCCCTATGACGAGCGCGCCGCCATCACCGGCGGGGCGCTCGCCGGACGCGGGCTGGAGCTGGCCTATGCCGACGATCCGGTCGAGCTGTTCTTCCTCGAGATCCAGGGCAGCGGCCGCCTGCGCCTGCCGGACGGCGGCATCATGCGCGTGGGCTATGACGGGCAGAATGGCCGCGACTATACCGGCATCGGCCGGCTGATGAAGGATCGCGGGCTCATCCAGATCGGCTCGATGCAGGACATCGTCGGCTGGCTGCACGCCAATCCCGCCCAGGCGCCGGGGATCATGAACGAGAACAGGAGCTATGTCTTCTTCCGCGAGCTGACCGGCGCCGGGCCGATCGGCGCGCTGGGCGTCGCCGTGACGCCGGAGGCGACCGTGGCGGCGGACCCGACCTTCGTGCCGCTGGGCGCGCCGGTGCTGCTCTCGCTCGACCGGGCCGAGCCCAACGGGCTGTGGATCGCGCAGGATACGGGCGGCGCGATCAAGGGCGCCAACCGCTTCGACACATTCTGGGGCGCCGGGGAGCGGGCGCGCGCCATAGCGGGCGGCATGTCCGCGCGGGGCAGCGCGCTCATCCTGCTGCCCATCGGCACCTATGCCCGTCTGAGCCAGGCCAATGCCGGGCCGCCGCCTCAGCCCTGAGGAGCGGGCGCTCTGGCAGAAGCTGGCGCGGACGGTGACCCCGCTGCGCCGCACCCGGATCGTCCCGCCCCCGCCGACCGAAGCCGTGCCCACGCCCGCGCCTGTCGAGCCGAGCCCGCGCGCCAAGGGCCGCGTGCCGCCCATGCGCCTGCCCCCCGCGCCGCCCGAGCCGGCGCGCCCCGCGCCGGTCCCGATGCTCGACGGCAGCTGGGAGAAGCGCATCCGCGCCGGCCGTCTCGTGCCCGATCACAGCGTGGACCTGCATGGGCTCAATCTGGTCGCCGCGCATGTCCGGCTGGACCGACTGCTCGGCGAGGCGGTGGCGCGCGGCTGGCGCGTGCTGCTGGTGGTGACGGGCAAGCCGCGCCCCGCGCCCGAGCCGGGCGAGCCGCGTCGGCGCGGTGCCATCCGGGCTGAAATCGGCGACTGGCTGGCACGCAGCCCCCATGCCGACCGCATCGCCAGCGTCCGCCAGGCGCATCCTCGCCATGGCGGCGCGGGCGCGCTCTACATCATCCTGCGGCGGGCCGCGTCGGAATAGCGGATGCGGCATCGAGCGGCGAGAACAGCCAGGCCTGCGCCTCGTCCATGCCGATGGAGTGGCGCGCAGCCATGTCGCCGCCGGCGCGCTCGGCCTGCAGCTTGTTCGGATGCGCCGGGACCACGGTCGCGGTCCGTCGCGCGAGCCATGCCATGTTGCGCACGATCAGGGCGCCGAACTGCTCGGAAATCTGCTTGTCCTGCACAGCGAAATCGCGCCCGTCCACCAAGGCGCGATCGAGACCGTCCGCAGCGTGCAGGCGGCGATGCGCCTGCTCATGGCCGACCGCGAAGCGATCGAATGTCGGTTGGTCCCAATAGCCGCGCATGACGATGTGCAAAAATTTGCACGGCGTCAGCCGGATCACGTTCATGTCCGAACCGGACCAAGTTCAGAAATAGATATCCACATAGTCGGTCAGCCCGTCGCAGACCTCCATCTCCTGCAACCGCCAGTAGCGCCGGTTCTGGGTGATGCGGAAGGTCATCGGCCCTTCGCGGTGGCAGGCGCGGCCCAGGTCTGGCGTGTCGATGATGTCGATGCGGCCGATGAAGGTGAAATGGTCGCGGCCAATCTCGGTCACGACGCCGTCCAGCTCCAGCCGCCCACGCCCGTTCGCCGCCACCTGACGGCCCTTCAGCCGCAGCAGGTCGGTCGAATAATCGGCGGTGGCCTCCCCCCGCTCGTCCCAGCTGATCCACTGGAGCGTGAGGCCGCTATTGCCGAGCAGCCGTTCCAGCGCGGCGCGGTCGCGGATCTGCGTGGCCTGCGGCGCACCCGTCGCACCGACCGGCTCGGAGGTCTGCGCCCGCCCCACCGCCGGGGCGAGGGCGATGAGCGGAAAGAGCAGCATTGTCAGCGGCTTCATGAACTGGCTCCATCGTGGATATGGCATGGCCCTATCAGTTGTCGCGTCGACGGCCAACCGGCTCGACCACCCGCCGGGCCTCCAGCACCCGACGCGCCACCCATCCGCGCCGCGAAAATCCATGCCCCGGGAACGGTGGCCCTTCCCGCCTCATATGGAAAGGCTCTACAGAGCCTCCGCCATGCCCGCTGCGCCCGCCTCATCCCCCGCCGCTGCCTTCGCCGTCGCCTGTCTCGGCATCGTGCTGTTCTCGGCCATGGATGCGGTGATGAAGCATCTCTCCATCGCGCTCGGCCCCTATAACGCATTGCTCTGGCGCACGGTCGTGGGAGTCGTGCTGATGGCGCCGCTCTATCTCGCCCGCGCGCGGCGGATGCCGGATCGCGCCACGCTGATCCTCCATCTCGCGCGCAGCCTCACCGCCGCCGCATCGGTGCTGCTGTTCTTCTGGGGGCTGGTGCGCACGCCGCTGGCGCAGGGCATCGCGCTTTCCTTCATCGCACCGCTGATTGCGCTCGGCCTCGCCGCCCTGTTCCTCAAGGAGAAGGTCGGGCGGCGGGCGATCGGCGGCTCGGTGGCGGCCTTTGCCGGCGTGCTGGTGATCCTCGCCTTCCAGACCGGCGCGGCGCGCACGCACAGCCGGTTCGAGGGGGCGCTCGCCATCCTGATCGCGGCGGTGCTCTATGCCGTCAATCTGGTGATCGCGCGCCGGCAATCACTCGCCGCCGGGCCGATCGAGGTCGCCTTCTTCTTCAACCTGATCGCCGCCGCCTTCTTCGGCTGCGCGGCGCCCTGGCTCGCGCAGGTGCCGCCGTCCGTCCACTGGCCGACGATCCTGCTCGCCTCGGTGGTCGGCACCAGCGCGATCATCCTGCTGGCCTGGGCCTATGCCCGCGCGGAAGCGCAGCAGCTCGTCGCGGTGGAATATACCGCCTTCATCTGGGCCGCGCTGCTCGGCTGGTGGGTGTTCGGCGAGCGTGTCACGGCGGCGACGGCAGTGGGCGCGGCGATGATCGTCGCCGGTTGCCTGTGGGCGGCGCGGCAGGCACCGGCGCGGCGTCCGGCCGAACCGGAGCTGCTCGCATGACCCTCGCCATCCGTCCCGCCACGCCGGCCGACATCGGCCTGATCCACGGCTTCATCCGCGCGCTGGCCGACTATGAGCGCCTCGCTCACGAAGTCCGCGCCGATCCGGAGATGCTGGCGCGCCACCTCTTCGGCCCGCGCCCCATGGCGGAGGTGCTGATCGCGCAGCTGGATGGCGCGCCGGTGGGTTTCGCGCTGTTCTTCCACAATTTCTCGACCTTCGAGGGGCGGCCGGGCCTCTATCTGGAGGATCTCTATGTCGTGCCCGAGGCGCGCGGCCATGGCGCGGGCAAGGCCCTGCTGCGCGCGCTCGCCCGGCTGGCGCTGGAGCGCGACTGCGCCCGGCTGGAATGGGCGGTGCTGGACTGGAACGCACCCGCCATCGCCTTCTATTGCGCGCTGGGCGCCCGGCCGATGGACGAGTGGACGGTGAACCGCGTGGACGGCGCGGCGCTGGAGGCGCTGGCGGGGTGAGCCTGCACTTCTCCCCTCCCCTTCAGGTTCAAACGAGGCGCGTGACTCGTTTGAACCTGAAGGGGAGGGGCTTATGTCGCGCTTGCTCCTCACGGTTCGCTCGCCAATTTCCTTGCAAAAACCGCGGACTCTTGACGCCGAGTCCGCGAAAGAGGATTGTGCGCCGCCGGAACATTTCGGGCACGGCGCACTGTCGCCGCGTGCCCGTCGCAGGGAGTCACGGGGTCGATGGCAAGCCGGGCAAGCGTCAATCGCAGTCCTGAATGGCAGGCGATGCTGCGCCGCAGCCTCGTGCGCATCGGCACGCTGCTGGGTTCGGTGGGCCTGTATCTGCTCGCCTTGTTCCTGCTGCTCGCCCTTTTGAGCTACAAGGTCGCGGACGGCGCGCTCAACACGGCGGCGGGCGACACGGTCGGCAACCTCATGGGCCATGCCGGCGCCTGGGCCGCGGACATTCTCTACACCTTCGCCGGCCTGCCCGCCTTCCTCGCCCTGCCGCTGATCCTGGTGACCGCCCGCCGGCTGTGGGCGGACCAGGACATGACCGGCTGGAAGGGGCAGATCCTCAAATGCGCCGCCGGGATCCTGCTCGTCGGCACCGGCCTGTGGCTGCTCCAGCCCGCGCCGCTGGTCGGCCTGCCCGCCCGCTGGGGCGGCGCGCCGGGCTTCCTCGCCGCCAACGGCCTCACTTTCCTCACCGCCAAGCTCGGCTCGCCGGCGGACGTGATCCTGCAATGGCTGCTGCTGGCGATCGCGATCGGCGCGGGTCTGTGGCTGTGGGTGCGCAGCCTGGCGCTGGAGAAGCCGCTCTGGCACCTCGCCCGCCCGGCCATGCCCGCGCTGGACCTCGGGCGCTTCCTCGCCTTCCGCCGGGCGCCTGCCGGGCCAGCCGTGGCGGCGGACGAGAGCATGGACGCCGACGAGACGCGCGCCCCGCGCGAGCCGCGCAAGGCCGTGGAGCCGGTGGAGCGCCAGCCCATCTCCATCCAGTCGCCCAATACCAATGCCGTCACCAAGGCATTCGCACCGGTCTCCAATCAGAGCGACCTGTTCGGCAACGGCGCCCTGCCCTCGCCCGATCTGCTGACGCCGGCGCCCGAACCCACCGGCCAGAAGATCGACAAGCAGGGGCTGGAGCGCAATGCGCGGCTGCTGGAAAGCGTGCTCGACGATTTCCATGTGAAGGGCGCGATCACGGAAGTGCGCCCCGGCCCGGTCGTCACCATGTATGAGCTGGAGCCAGCGCCCGGCATCAAGGCGAGCCGTGTCATCCAGCTCGCCGACGATATCGCCCGCAACATGTCCGCCCGCACCGCGCGCGTGGCGACCATCCCCGGCCGTACCGTGATGGGCATCGAGCTGCCCAACATGGACCGCGAGATGGTGGCGCTGCACCAGCTCATCACCAGCCAGCAGTTCGCCGAGGCCAAGTCCACCCTGCCGATCATCCTGGGCAAGAACATCTTTGGCGAGCCGGTGATCGCGGACCTCGCGGGCATGCCGCACCTGCTCGTCGCGGGCACCACCGGCTCGGGCAAGTCGGTGGGCCTCAACGGCATGATCCTCTCGCTGCTCTACCGGCTCACGCCCGACGAGCTGCGCCTCATCATGATCGATCCCAAGATGCTGGAGCTCAGCATCTATGACGACATCCCGCACCTGCTCTCGCCGGTCGTCACCGAGCCCTCCAAGGCGATCCGCGCGCTCAAATGGGCGGTGGAGCAGATGGAGGACCGCTATCGCATGATGGCCTCCATCGGCGTGCGCAACCTCGCCGGCTATAACGAGCGGGTGCGCGCGGCGCTGGCCAAGGGCAAGTCGCTCGGCCGCCGCGTGCAGATCGGCTTCGACGAGACGACGCGCCAGCCCATCTATGAGGAGGAAGAGCTCGACTATCAGCCGCTGCCGCAGATCGTGGTGGTGGTGGACGAACTGGCCGACCTCATGATGACGGCGGGCAAGGAAGTCGAGTTCCTCATCCAGCGGCTGGCGCAGAAGGCGCGCGCGGCGGGCCTCCACCTGATCCTCGCCACGCAGCGGCCCTCGGTCGACGTCATCACCGGCGTCATCAAGGCCAATCTGCCGACGCGCATCAGCTTCTCCGTCACGTCCAAGATCGACAGCCGCACCATCCTGGGCGAGCAGGGCGCCGAGCAGCTGCTGGGCAAGGGCGACATGCTGTTCATGTCCCCCGGCAAGGGCCTCCAGCGCGTCCACGGCCCCTTCGTCAGCGACGATGAGGTGCGCGCCATTGCCGATCACTGGCGCTCCAAGGGGCAGCCCGACTATATCTCCGCCGTCACCGAGGAGCCGGAGGACGGCGGCTTCGCGCTCGACGGCGAGGATCTGGGCGACGACAGCCCGGACGCCCGCCTGTTCCGCAAGGCCTGCCAGCTGGTGTTCGAGAACCAGAAGGCCTCGACCAGCTGGCTCCAGCGCCAGCTGCGCGTGGGCTACAACAGCGCCGCCCGCCTCATCGAGCGCATGGAGGAGGAAGGGCTGGTCGGCGCGCCCAACCATGTCGGCCGCCGCGAGGTACTGAGGGACGAGAACGGGAACCCGAAATAGGGCGCGCTCGCCCCGGCGGGCTCCCCCTGCGCGAGACCTCCGCAAACCCCCATCCGTTCGCCCTGAGCTTGTCGAAGGGTTTTCCTTCCTTCTTTCCGGTGCTGGATAAGAAGACGAATAGGACAGCCCTTCGACAAGCTCAGGGCGAACGGGGTTTGATCGAGATTCCTTTCGCGAAGGTCCCGCGCGGGCGGCGTTCCGGGCACGGCTTCTCCCGCCGCCCTCCCGGCGCCGGAGCTCGATCCCGGCCACGAAGTCGCCGCATTCCCCTGCTCTCATCCGGGCGTGAACCGGGAAGAGAGCTATGCTCGCTCTGCTCATGGCGTATCAGGCATTGGTCGGGGAGGCGGGCACCCGCCTCATCGAGAGCGATTTCGATCTCGGCCGCGCCCAGCCGGCGGCCGATGCCGACACCATCGTGGTGACCGGCCGGCGGCGGCCCGATCCGCGTCATGTCCCACTGCCCGAGCGCCGCGCCGCCGATGTGCCGCGCGCGGACATCCTGCTGCTGGGCGACACGCATCTCAGCCTGGACGTCGAGCAGGGCGAGGTCGCCAACGCGCCCAGCAACCGCGCCATGATCCGGCTCAAGGTGCCGTTCTGAGGGCCAGGCGGAATGGCCGGCTCCGCTCGGGCATGCGGGGCCGCTCCGAGGGCGCATTTCGCTTCCGTTTCGCGGTCCCGGTTCCTATATGCTCAGCATGACGGACGACACGCAGAACACCCCCCGGCAGAACGGAAACGATTACGGCGCGGACAGCATCAAGGTGCTGAAAGGCCTGGACGCGGTGCGCAAGCGCCCCGGCATGTATATCGGCGACACCGATGACGGCTCGGGCCTGCATCACATGGTGTTCGAGGTGTCGGACAATGCCATCGACGAGGCGCTGGCCGGCCATTGCGACCTGGTGCTGATCGAGCTCAATCCGGACGGCTCGGTGTCCGTGGAGGATAATGGCCGCGGCATCCCGACCGGCATCCATGCCGAGGAGGGCGTCTCCGCCGCCGAGGTCATCATGACCCAGCTCCATGCGGGCGGCAAGTTCGAGAACACATCGGACGACAATGCCTACAAGGTCTCGGGCGGCCTGCACGGCGTGGGCGTTTCGGTGGTGAACGCGCTCTCCGAATGGCTGGAGCTGACCATCTGGCGCGAGGGCAAGGAGCATTGGATGCGCTTCCGCCACGGCGATGCCGAGGCGCCGCTCATCGTGCGCGGCGATGCGCCGGTCGAAGGCGGCAAGCCCAAGAAGGGCACGCGCGTCACCTTCCTCGCCTCGACGGACACGTTCAAGAACGTCACCGAGTTCGATTTCGACAAGCTGGAGCATCGCTATCGCGAGCTGGCCTTCCTCAATTCGGGCGTGCGCATCCTGCTGCGCGACAAGCGCCACGAGGATGTGAAGGAGCATGACCTCTTCTACGAAGGCGGCATCGGTGCCTTCGTCAAATATCTCGACCGCACCAAGAGCGCGCTCATGCCCGAGCCGATCGCCATCTCCGCGACGCGCGACGGCATCGGCATCGACGTCGCGCTGGAGTGGAACGACAGCTATTACGAGAATGTCCTCTGCTTCACTAACAACATCCCCCAGCGTGACGGCGGCACCCATCTGGCGGCCTTCCGTGCCGCGCTGACCCGCACGCTCAACGGCTATGGCGACAAGTCCGGCCTCCTCAAGAAGGAGAAGGTGAGCCTCACCGGCGAGGACATGCGCGAGGGGCTGACCGCCATCGTCTCGGTCAAGCTGCCCGATCCCAAGTTCAGCAGTCAGACCAAGGACAAGCTGGTCTCTTCCGAAGTGCGCCAGCCGCTGGAAAGCCTGATGGCCGACAAGATGACCGAGTGGCTGGAGGAAAATCCGAGCCATGCCAAGACCATCATCCAGAAGGTGGTCGACGCCGCCGCCGCCCGCGAGGCCGCCAAGAAGGCCCGTGAGCTGACCCGCCGCAAGGGCGTGATGGACATCGCCTCGCTGCCCGGCAAGCTCGCCGACTGCCAGGAGCGCGATCCGGCCAAGTCCGAGCTGTTCCTGGTGGAGGGCGATTCCGCCGGCGGATCGGCCAAGAACGGCCGCAACCGGCACAATCAGGCCATATTGCCCCTGCGCGGCAAGATCCTCAACGTGGAGCGCGCCCGCTTCGACCGCATGCTGGGCTCGCGCGAGATCGGCACGCTCATCCAGGCGATGGGCACCGGTATCCGCGACGATTTCAACCTCGAGAAGCTGCGCTACCACAAGATCGTCATCATGACCGACGCAGACGTGGACGGCGCGCATATCCGCACGCTGCTGCTCACCTTCTTCTACCGGCAGATGCCGCAGATCATCGAGGCGGGGCATCTCTACATCGCCCAGCCGCCGCTCTACAAGGCGACGCGCGGCCGCTCCGAGGTCTATCTCAAGGACGAGGCCGCGATGGACCAGTATCTGGTCGACAACGGCGTCGACACGATGGTGCTGGAGACGGCGCAGGGCCGCCGCTCGGGCACGGACCTGCGCGGGCTCATCGACCATGCTCGCCGCATGCGCGCGCTGATGCGCTACGTGCCGCGCCGCTATGACGGCGCCATCGTGGAAGCGCTGGCGCTGGCCGGCGCGCTGGCCCCCGACCTCCCGGCCGAGGGGCGCGCCACGGCGATCGCCCGCGCCAGCGCCTGGCTGGATGCGGTGGACGGCGAGGGCCGCTGGACCGGGCGCGTGTCCGAGGAAGGCGGCTATCATCTCGAGCGGCTGGTGCAGGGCGTGACCGACCATCACATCCTCGAGGCCGCGTTCCTGGTCTCCGCCGAGGCCCGCAAGCTCGATATGCTCGCCCGCGAGCAGGCGGAAGCCTATGCGCAGGCCAGCCGCCTCGTCAGCGCACGCGGCGCGGCGGCGCAGCAGGCCGCCGAAGCCGCCGCCGAGACGGGCGAAGAGGAGGACGAGCTGCCTTCCGCCGCCGCCGCGGCCGCCGCGCGCGGCATGACCGTCACGCGCCCGTCCGAGCTGCTGGACGCCGTGCTCGCCGCCGGCCGCAAGGGCCTCTCCATCCAGCGTTACAAGGGGCTGGGCGAGATGAACGCCGAGCAGCTGTGGGAAACCACGCTCGATCCCGACAATCGCTCCATGCTGCGCGTCGGCATCGAGCAGGCGGACGTCGCCGACGAGATCTTCACCCGCCTGATGGGCGACGTGGTGGAGCCGCGCCGCGAGTTCATCCAGGACAATGCGCTGAACGTGGCGAATCTGGACGTGTGAGGGGCGAGCCGCGTGTGCAAAGCATAGAGGCAGCCGTCCAGCTGCGGTAGCGCATGACGCCGAAAGGCGACGATGATCGCTTCCTCCTCGATGCACGGCACCGTTGAATGAGCCAGACTCCAGAGCCGATCCGCTTGTTACCGTGATTCCCGAGCTGGCAGATGTTCCATCTGCCTCGAAACCACTCTAACGCCCCCGCCCGCCGCTCTGCTGCGTCGTATGATCCGTGGGCAGGGTCGGCGCGATGATCGGTTGGGCGCGGGGTTCCAGGATGGCGGCGGCTTCGATCACGTCGAGCGCGCGGCGGGCCTCGTTGTAGCGGCGCGCGCGCTCCAGCCAGGCGGTGGTCGCAGGGCGACTGGGCAGGGCGGCGATCTCGTTCATGGCGTCGTCGATCTGGCCAGCCTCGAGCGCTATGCGGGCGCGGATGAGCCGCTCGGAGGGCAGGGGCGAGGGCGCGTCGGCACGGCGGATGATGGCGAGGCCGCGCAGTTCGCGCATGGCGCCGTCCCACCAGCTCTCTCCGGGCTCGCCGCGATCCAGCTCGTTGCCGATCATCGCCAGTCGGGCGCGCAGCGAGCCGATCGTCACCGGCTCGGCCGCCGCATTGACGATGGTCGCCACCGCCTTGGGTTGGGCCTCGCCGAACAGCAGGCGCAGCTGGCCCTCGATATAGCCGAGCGGCTGTCCCGCATCGAGCGCGCGCCGGGCCGCGAAGGCGATCATCATCGCCTCGGCGCGATTGGCATAGCCGGAAGCTGCCTGGGCTGCGACCGCCACGCGCGCCATGCGCTGCTCCAGATCGAGCAGGCGCAGGTCCTGCTGCTCCGCGCTGAGCAGGAGCGTGGGCGGGCGGACGCTGGCGACGGAATCGGGCGACGGGGCGCTCCGCTCGCGCGCCGCGTCCTCGGCCGGGAGGCTGGGCGCGACGGCTGTGGCCTGCTCGGCCCCCCGCTGGGCGGGCCAGTGCGTCATGATCCATGCCATCGCGGCCACGCCGCCGACGAAGACCAGCAGCGTCAGCGCCAGGATCAGCCGCGTGCGGCGGGGCCGGCGCGGTGGCGCCATGTCGATCCGTTCGCCTATGTCGGGTGCCTCGCTCGCCATGCCTTCCGGTCCGGTCAAATCGCGCTCATACATACGCGCCTCGCGGCATCGAGCAAGGCCGTATCGTCCGGGCTGGCCGCGACTTCCACGCGCCGCCAGCCAGGGCCGCTCGCCTGCGCCGCCGCCTGGCTGATGGCAACGAGCAGATGGTTGCGATGCGTGGCCGGCAGCAGCGCGTTGAGGCGCCGCCCCGCAGCGGGCGAATGGACCGCGATGGCGCTGGCAGGCAGCGTCGCCAGCATCTTGGTGAACGGCCGCATGTCGCGCGGCTCCGCGGCATAGAGGATATGGCGCGTGATGGCGAGGCCCAGCGGGTCGAAGGGCCGGGTCTCCGCGCCGCACAGGTGGAGGATATGGCGATGGCCGGCCGCCGCGATTCCGGGCAGGGTCGTGGCCGCGTCTCCGCCGCCCACCCGTACGTCGCGGCCGCCCTGCGCGCGCACCGCCTCGGCGCTCGCCGCGCCCACGGTGAAGATCGGCAGGTCGGGCCAGCGCGCGAACCATGGGGCGGCGAAGCGCGCGCCGTTGATGCTGGTGACGAGCAGCGCATCGAACGGCCCGGCCGGGGGCGGCGCGGCCGGCGCGGGCACGATCTCGAACAGGGGAAGCTGGATGACCTCCATCCCCATCGCGCGCGCGCGCGCGGCCGAACGATCGTTGCCGGGTTGCGGGCGCAGCAGCAGGAGCGGCCGGCTCATCCCTCGAACAGCGCGCGCAGGGCCGGGCTGGCGCGCGCGAGCAGCCGTCCGGCCAGCGCGCCGGCCGCCGCCTCGGCACCGTCCGCCGGAAGCAGCGCCGTCTCGCCGACCTGCTCGGCGCCATCCTCGCTCAGGATCTGCGCGCGCAGGCGCAGGCCCGCGCCCTCGGGCACGGCATGGGCGGCGATGGGGGAATGGCAGCTGCCGCCAAGGCCCGCCAGCAGCGCCCGCTCGGCGCGCACGCAGCGGGTGGTGGCCGCATCGTCGATGGCCGCCAGCAGGACGCGCGCGGTCGCATCGTCCGCGCGGCACTCGATGCCCACGGCGCCCTGCGCCACGGCGGGCAGCATGGTGGCGAGCGGGATGGTGGCGCCGGTGTCGGCCAGGCCCAGCCGATCGAGCCCGGCGGCGGCCAGCAGGGTCGCGTCGATCTCGCCGGCCTCCAGCCGCGCCAGCCGGGTCGCGACATTGCCGCGCAGCAGGGTGGTGCGCAGGTCCGGGCGCAGCGCCATGAGTTGCGCGGCCCGGCGCGGCGAGCTGGTGCCGATGCAGGCGCCCCGCGGCAGGGCCTCGATGGACGACGCGCCGATCAGCCGGTCCTCCACCGCCGCGCGGGGCAACATGGCGGCGATCGTGATCGCGTCGGGCCGGATCGTCTCCACATCCTTCATGCTGTGCACCGCGCAGTCGATCTTGCCGGCGAGCAGCGCGCGGTCCAGTTCCTTGGTCCACAGCGCCTTGCCGCCCAGCTCGGCGAGCGCGCGGTCCTGGATGCGGTCGCCGCTGGTCGTCACGGTGACGATTCGGAGGGCCTCACGCGGCCACCCATGGGCGGCGACGAGCGCGGCGAGGGTCAGCTCCGCCTGGACGAGCGCGAGCGGCGAACCGCGCGAGCCGATGCGGAAAGGAGCGGCGGGCGTGGGAGGAGGATCGATCATGGCGATGAAGCCGATAGACCCTTGGGTCGCGCCGCTCTAGAGGAAAGCGCATGCCTATCATCCTTGGCCTGGAATCGAGCTGCGACGAGACCGCGGCAGCGTTGGTCGCTTCGGACCGCACCGTGCTTGCGCACCGGCTCGCCGGACAGGAAGCCGCGCACCGGCCCTATGGCGGCGTGGTGCCGGAGATCGCGGCGCGCGCCCATGTCGAGGCGCTGATCCCGCTGGTCGAAGCTGCGCTCGACGATGCGGACCTGACCCTCGCCGATGTCGACGCCATTGCGGCCACGGCCGGGCCTGGCCTGATCGGCGGCGTGATGGTGGGGCTGGTGACGGGCAAGGCGCTGGCCCATGCCGCCGGCAAGCCGCTGATCGCGGTCAATCATCTGGAAGGCCATGCGCTCTCGCCGCGCCTCGCCGATCCTTCGCTCGCCTTCCCCTATCTGCTGCTGCTCGTCTCGGGCGGCCATTGCCAGCTGCTGGAGGTGCGCGGGGTGGGCGATTATCGCCGGCTCGCCACCACCATCGACGATGCCGCCGGCGAGGCTTTCGACAAGACCGCCAAGCTGCTGCGCCTTGGCATTCCGGGCGGGCCGAAGGTGGAGGCACTGGCGCTGGAGGGCGATCCGGCAACCGTGCCGCTGCCGCGCCCGCTGACCGGCACGGCCGAGCCGCATTTCTCATTCGCCGGTCTCAAGAGCGCGGTCATGCGCGCGGTCGAGAGCGGCCGGTGGCGGGCGGAGGACATCGCCGCCAGCTTCCAGCAGGCGGTGGTGGACTGCCTCGTCGACCGCACGAAGCGCGCGCTCGCCGTGGCGCAGGCGCCGACCGCGCTGGTCGTCGCCGGCGGCGTGGCGGCCAATGGCGCGGTGCGGGCCGCACTGGAGACGCTGGCGCACGGCCGCGACCTGCCCTTCATCGCGCCGCCGCTGTGGCTTTGCACGGACAATGCGGCGATGATCGGCTGGGCGGGGTGCGAGCGGTTCGCGCAGGGGCTGGTCGACGATCTCGCCTTTCCCGCGCGGCCGCGCTGGCCGCTGGACCCGGCTGCCGAAGCCGTGCGCGGCGCGGGGGTGAAGGCATGAGCGGCGCGGCACCGATCGGCGTGCTGGGTGGCGGCGCCTGGGGCACGGCGCTGGCGCAGGTGCTCGCCTCGGGCGGCGCGCCGGTGCTGCTCTGGGCGCGCAACGGCGCGGTGGTCGAGGCGATCAACACAGATCATGAGAATCCCGACTATCTGCCCGGCCTGCCGCTTTCGCCGCTGATCCGCGCGACGCAGGACGCCGCGGCGCTGCGCGAGGCCGGGCTGCTGCTGGTGGTGACGCCGTCCCAGCATATGCGCGCAGTGCTCTCAGGCTTTTCCGCCGAAGCGCAGCCGCTGCTGCTCTGTTGCAAGGGCATCGAGGCAAGCACGCACCAGTTCATGCACCAGGTGGCGCGCGAGGCGATGCCCGGCTCGCCGATCGCCATCCTCTCCGGTCCCACCTTTGCGCATGAAGTGGCGGCGGGACTGCCCACGGCCATCACCCTTGCCGCGGAGGAAGAAGCGCAGGCGCGGCTGCTGGCGGATGTCATCGCGCGTCCCACCTTCCGCCCCTATGTGAGCGACGATCTGGTCGGCGCGGAGATCGGCGGGGCGATCAAGAATGTGCTGGCCATCGCCTGCGGCGTGGTGGCCGGCGCCGGCCTCGGCCAGAATGCGCGGGCGGCGCTGATCGCGCGCGGCTTTGCCGAGATGACGCGCTTCGGCCTCGCCATGGGCGCGCGGGCGGAGACGCTGGCCGGCCTCTCGGGCTTTGGCGACCTCGTGCTCACCTGCACGTCGGAGCGCTCGCGCAATTTCGCGCTCGGCATGGGGCTGGGCGAGGGGCAATCGGCGCAGGCGTTGCTGGCGCACCGGCACACCGTGGCGGAAGGCGCCTTCACCGCGCCGGTCCTGCTCGAGATGGCGCAGGCGCGGGATATCGACATGCCGGTCACGCAGGCGGTCTGCGCGCTCCTCTCCGGCGCGCAGGGCGTGGCGGACGTGGTCGGCGCGCTGCTCGCGCGGCCGCTGCGCACGGAACTCGGGTGAGGCTTTGCGCATTGTCGCGGGAATGCTTATGCTGGAGAAGGCGTCGGCCGGCGTGCCGCGTTGGGGAGCCGCGTGAATGACAACGGCGCCGGCATCGGCCGAGCGGGATGACGTCGCTGCCCTGGCCAAGGGCGGGCGCACCAACATCATCGGCTTCGTGCTGCGTCTCGCCGCCCGCATTCCCTTCCTGTTCATCGCCGGCCGCCTCTATGGCGCGTCCGTGCTGGGCCGCTTCGCCTACGCGGTGCTGGTCATCGAGTTCGCTGCTCAGCTCGCGACGCTCGGCCTCAAGCGCGGCCTTGCCGAGCAACTGGCCCGCGATACGCGCGAGCCGGCCCATATCGTCGCCGATGCGCTGATGCTGTGCCTCATCGCCAGCGTGGCCGCGGCCGGGCTGCTGATGCTCTTCCCGCAGGCGATGTTCCCCAATAGCGGGCTCAACGGGCTCGACCGGCTGCTGCCACTGGTCATCATCGCCATCGCGCTGACGGACGTGGCGCTGGCGGCCTGCGCCTATCAGTATAATATCGTCGCCACCGTGCATGCCCGCTCGATCGTCGAGCCCTGGACGATCAGCATCGCGGCCTTCGCCTTCTATTTCTATTCGACGCGTGATGGCCTCATCCTCGCCTATGTCGTCTCGATGGTGGCGGCGATGGCGACGGCGCTGTGGCCACTGCTGCGCCATTACGGCGCGTGGCGCGGCTGGCGACCCAATCCCGCGCGCCTGTGGCGGCTGGCGCGGCGCAACTCGCCGCTCGCCGCCGCCGATGCCATCGAATGGGCCACGCGCCGGCTCGATCTCGCCATTCTCGGCCTGTTCGCGAGTCCGGCGGTGGTCGGCATCTATTATGTGGCGCAGCAGGTCGCCTCGCTGCCGCAGAAGCTCAAGACCAGCTTCGAGCCGATCCTGGGGCCGGTCATCGCGCGCGGCGTGCAGGAGGGCAATCATACCGGCATCGCCCGCCATGTGAGCCAGGCGGGCTTCTGGATCGTCTCGGCCCAGCTCGGCATCGCGCTGGCGCTCGGCCTGCCCGGTGAAGCGGTGATGGGCCTGGTGGGGCCGGGCTTCGTGGGCGGCACGGGCGCGCTCGCGGGCCTGCTGGCGGCCGAGGTGCTGGCCTCGCCGGCCGTGGTGAGCGAGGCGGCGCTGGTCTATCTCGCGCGCATGCGCAACCTCGCCCTGTCCATCGCCACCATCGCGCTGCAGGCGGCGCTGACGCTGATCTTCATCCTCGCCGCGCGGCGCGCCGAACTGCCGGATCTCTATGTGGCGACCATGCCGGCCGTGGCACTGGCCATCGCACTCGCCGCCAGCGCGCTCACCAAGTCGATGCTGCTGGGGCGGCTGCTCGGGGACCGCATCGCTATGTGGCGGCCCAGCCTCGTCATCGCGGGGCTGACGGCCACGGCGGTCGGCACCCTCTTCACCCTGCTGCCCTCGACGCTCGAATGGGTGGAGCTGGTGGTCGGCGTGCCGGTGATCCTCGCCGTCTATTGCGCGATTGTGTGGACGACCGCGTTCGGCGAGGAGGACCGCCGGCTGCTGCGGCGCGGCGGCGCCGACGCCGAGCCCGCGACGATGGAGCAGGGCTGAGGCGGCTTCACTGCCCCACTCAGGACGAGCAGCCCCTAAAGCCGCAGCCCGGTCGTCTCGGGCAGGCCTGCCATCAGGTTGAGATTCTGCACCGCCGCGCCGGATGCGCCCTTGCCGAGATTGTCCAGCACGGCCACCAGCCGCACCTGTTCGCCGGCGGCGTCCGCGAAGACGAAGAGGGCCATGTCGTCCCGATCCTTCAGCATCTCGACCGGCAGCGTCGCATCCTCATGCGCCCGCACCGTGACGATCGGCGAGCCGGCATAATGATCGGCCAGCGCCGTGCGCAGCGCCGCCGCGTCGCCGTTCACGAGGTCGCGGTGCAGCGGCACCTCGACCACCATGCCCGAATAGACCGGCACCACCGCCGGGGCGAACAGCGGACGATGGGCGAGGCCGCAGCGCGCCTGCATCTCCGGCACATGCTTGTGCGCGAGACCGAGCGCATAGGTGCGCCAGGCCGAGGGCGAGCCGTCCGCGCCCTCATATTCGGCGATCATCGCCTTGCCGCCGCCCGAATAGCCCGAGACGGCATTGCAGGAGAGGCGCGCATCGGCCGGGATCAACCCCGCGCGCACCAGCGGCGCGACCAGCGCGATGAAGCCTGTCGAGTAGCAGCCCGGATTGCTGACGAAACGCGCCGTCGCCACCGCCTCGCGCCCGGAGATTTCCGGCAGGCCGTAGACCCAGCCCTGCGCCGTGCGGTGCGCGGTGGAGGCGTCGATCACGCGCGTTTTCTCGTTGGCGATCATGGCGACCGACTGGCGCGCGGCTTCGTCCGGCAGGCAGAGCAGCACGATGTCGGCGGCGTTGATCGCCTCGGCGCGGGCAGCATCGTCCTTGCGAGCCGCATCGTCCAGCGTGAGTAGGCGGAACTCGCCGCGCCCGGCCAGCCGCTCGCGGATCTGGATGCCGGTGGTGCCGGCCGCACCGTCGATGAAGAGGGTGGTGGTCATGATGCGATCCGCCGCCGCGCCGTGATCGGCTGCGCATGCTGGCTGGCGAGGCGCGCGACGACGTCGGCCAGCGGCTCGAGCGTCACGGTCATCCAGTGGGCGTTGGCATGGAGCAGCTGTGCGTCGTCGGCCATGATGCCGACATGGCCGGGGAAAAAGACGATATCGCCGCGCGCGAGCGGCGCATCCTCGCCCAGCGCCGCGCCGATCGCCTCGGCCTGCTGGTCCGTGTCGCGCGGCGCGGCGATGCTGCACGCCGCCAGCGCCACCTGCACCAGCCCCGAACAGTCGATGCCCAGCCCGCCGCGCCCGCCCCAGACATAGGGCATGCCGAGATAGCGCTGCGCCGCCGCGACCCAGTCCGTTTCATGCGCATCGGCCAGGCGGACGTGCCGCTGGTGGACATGGCCGAGCGGGCCGGCAAGGAAATCGCCCGCCGGCGCGCCCTCCAGCCGGGCGCCGGGCGGGAGCAGCATCGTCACCGGCGACTTGATGTCGGCCTGCGCGAAAACGGGGGCGGCGGCGCGCGTCACGACATTCGCCGGCGCATCCGCCGGCTCGCCCAGCGCGTCGAGCGGGACATAGCCGACATAATGATCGTGGCCGCAATAGCCCCAGGCCCAGCCGCCGCGCGCGTCCAGCATGTGGAACGCCTCGCCGTGGAGCAGCTCGGTGACGGCGCTGGCCGCCGCGTCGGGCTTGCCGCGCAGCATGGCCGAGGGCGCGGCGCAGACGCGGGGGACGGGCGCGGCATAATGGGGCGCGAAATAATGGTCCGCCAGCGCCACGTCCGCCAGATCGGGCCGGATCGCCCGCACGCGCGGATCATAGCGGCGCGAGACGCCGTCCAGGCTGACGCGCGCGCGTTTGACGGAGGAGGCTGGCGTGCCGTGCATCGGCGGCCTCTGCGGCAAAAGGGCAGGAGAGGTCAAGTATTGCGCGATGATGCCGGGCGCGGACTGTCCGGGAAAGGGGCAGTGGATGCGCGCGATTCGGGATGGCCGGGGGCCGGCGCGGCCGGCGAAAGGTTCTGAAGGTTCTGGTGAAATCGAATTTCCCGCCATCCGCTCCTGATGCGGCCGGAGGGGCGTGGCGCATGCGGGGTGGGATGGGCGAGGGTGCGGCATGGCGGGAGCATGGCATGGCGCGGCTGGTGTAGGACAGCGGGATGACGGCCTGGCGGCGCGACAATGCCGTATCTGCTCCCCTTCCCTTCAGGGGAGGGGTTGGGGTGGGGTCGACATTCGGCGTCGGACTTACAAACCCACGTCATGCTGAACCTGTTTCAGTATCCATCCTGCCATCAAGCTCTGGCCTCAAAGGCGCAATGGATGCTGAAACAAGTTCAGCATGACGAAGAACAGGACGGGGCGAGACAGCCTAATGTGGTGCCTTACCGCCCATATCGCTTCTGCAGCATCGCGAAGGCGGCGCGCAGGCCGTAGGCTTCGCCGCCCTTGGGCCGGCCGGGCCGCGCGGTGGGGCGCCAGGCGAAGGTGTCGAAATGCGCCCAGGGCGTATCCTCCGGCACGAAGCGCTGGAGGAACAGCGCGGCGGTGATCGCGCCGGCGAAGGCGCTCTCGCCGCTGTTGGAGAGGTCCGCGATGTCGCTCTTGAAGAGGTCGTTGTAGGGCGCCCAGAGCGGCATGCGCCAGACCGGATCGTCGATCGCGGTGCCGCAGGCGGAGAGATCGGCGGCGAGCGACTCGTCATTGGCGAACATGGCCGGCAGGTCCGGCCCCAGCGCCACGCGCGCCGCGCCGGTGAGCGTGGCGAAATCGACGATGAGCACGGGAGCCTCCTCGCCCGCCCGGGCCAGCGCATCGCCCAGGATCAGCCGCCCCTCCGCATCGGTGTTGCCGATCTCGACGGAGAGGCCCTTGCGGCTGCGCAGCACGTCGCCGGGGCGGAAGGCATTGCCGCCGATCGCATTCTCCACCGTGGGCAGCAGCAGATGCAGCCGCACCGGAAGCCCCGCGCCCATCACGAGATCCGCCAGCGCCAGCGCATGGGCCGCGCCGCCCATGTCCTTCTTCATGAGCCGCATGCCGGCGGCCGGCTTGATGTCCAGCCCGCCGCTGTCGAACACCACGCCCTTGCCGACCAGCGCGACGCGGGGATGATCCTCCCGGCCCCAGACCAGCTCGATGAGGCGCGGCGCACTGGCGCGGTCGGCGGCGCGGCCGACGGCGTGGATCATGGGATAGCCGGTCTCCAGCGCGTCGCCGCGCGTCACCGTCATGGTCGCGCCGTGGCGGCCGGCGACGCGCTGCGCCTCCGCCTCGATCTGCTCCGGCCCCATGTCGGCAGTCGGCACATTGACCATGTCGCGCACCAGCGCCGTGGCGCGGGCCTGCGCGGCCGCGCCCTCGATGGCGGCGGGCTGAACGGTGAGCAGCACGCGCGGGCCTTTCTCCTCGCCGGACGCCTTGTAGCGGTCGAAGCGATAATGCGCGCTCATCCAGCCGAAGATCGCCGCGCCCGGATCGCCCTGCGCCAGCCGATAGTCGCCCGCCGGCAGCGTCTCGGCGAGGCGCGCGAGGCACCAGGGGCCGAGCGCGGCCGTATCGGCGACGCCGGCCGCCACGGACCAGTCCTCGGGCGTCTCGCCGGGCAGGATGGCATGGGCATGGGCGCGCGGCCGGAAGCCCTGCGCGGCGAGCGCGGCGCGGTGGCGCCCGGGCTGGGCGGCAAGCCATGCATCATGGTCCTTCGCGTCGACGAGGTGGATGGCGCGGGCACTTTGTCCGGCGTCCGGGCGTACAAGATCGGCAGGGTCCGTCATGATCCTGCGTTATCCGCCCCGCGGCCCCTCGGCAAGGCGGGCCGGGGCGGCTATGACCATGATCGAACCGCGCAAAGGGAGATATCCATGCCTAACCTCTCGCATCGCCGGGGCCTGCCCCTCGCCATGACCGTGCTGCTGCTGGCGGGCTGCGGCGGCGGTGGCGCGGGCGACGGCGGCAATCAGGCGGCGGCGCCCCAGCCGCCCGCCAATGCCGCCGCGCCGGACGCCGCGCCCAGCCCCGCGCCGACGCCGGCCGAGGCCGTCTCGATCAAGGCGAGCGATCCGGGACTGAGCTTCGCCTATGGCTGGCCGGCCGCCGCCGCCGCGATCCCCGAGCTGGACCAGTGGCTGCGCGGCAATGCCGATCATCTGCGCCGCGAGGCGGCCGCGCGGGCGCGCAACGATATCGCCGAGGCGCGCAAGAGCGGCTACGACATGCACGATCACAGCTATGAGGAGACGTGGAGCGTCGTCGCGGACGCGCCGCGGCTGCTGGTGCTGCAGAGCGAAGGCTATGTGTTTACCGGCGGCGCGCACGGCATGCCGGTGGTCACGACGCTGTTCTGGGACAAGCAGGCCAGGCGCCGGCTGGGGCCGACCGACCTGTTCGACACGGCGCGGCTCTATGCCACGATCCGGCCGGCCTTCTGCAAGGCGCTGGACGACGAGCGGGCGAAGCGGCGCGGGGCGCCGGTGGATCGCAAGGCCCCGGGCGAGATCGCCGATTTCGTGAGCTGCGTGGACCCTGCCAAGCAGATATTACTGCCCGTCGCGCGGCGAGGCGGCGGGGCGCTGGACACGGTGCGGCTGGTCATCATGCCCTATGAGGCGGGGCCTTATGCGGAAGGCATCTACCAGCTCGACCTGCCGGTGACAGACGCCGTGATGGCAGCGGTCAAGCCGGACTGGCGCGCGGCGTTCAGCGTGGCACCCTGACCGGGCGGCACTGCTCGGGCGCGGTGCGCGCGGCGGTGTTCCAGGTCACCATGTCGCCCCGGCGCTCCAGCCGCTCGCCCTGCCGGCCTTCGAACACCGGTCCGCGGGTCGAGGGGGTTGAGCGCAGGGCGACGGTGGTGCGCCCGTTCACCCGCGCGATCGCGCCCCGGCCGCGATAGTCGACGCGCAGCCGCGTGCCCTGGCTGCACTCGTAGAAGCTGCTGCCGCCGGGCGTGCCAATCGGCTGCGGCGGCGTGCAGCCGGCGAGCGCGAGCAGCATGGCGGCGGATATGAGCGGGGCTTTCATGGATTTTCCCTCCCTGACCTATGTCCCGCATTCGCGAGACCCCAAATTCAATGGGCAGACAGGTGGGCCGTCCGTCCGCTCAGCGGCCGGTGCGGGTGCATAGCACGTCGGCCAGATAGGCGCGGCGATTCTCCGTTTCCATCGCCTCGCGGGCAGAGCCGGTCCAGCCGCGGGCGCGGCAGAACTGGTCGGCGGTGCGGGCGGCGCAGGAGGCCGTGGCGCTGCCGCGATCGCACGCCGGGACGCGGCCGCGATTGTCCGCCGGGCGCGGGAAGAATTCCGCCGCCATGCCACGCAGCGAGGGGCCGGGATTGCCGATGCCGGGGCCGCCCGGGCCGGGACCCGGGCCGGGATTGGGGTCCGATCCCAGCGGCCGGATCGAGCGCAGCACATTGCCGCGCCCCAGGCCGGAGATCAGCGGGCGGCTCTGGGTGAGCGTCACGCAGTCTCCCCGATAATTGGGCTGGCTGCACAATTGCCAGGCGCCGCGCACCACCTTGATGCTGTTGACCGGCCAGGCCAGCCGCATATTCGGGTCCGCCTGCGTCAGGGTCACGGCCGGACCCTGGAAATTGGCGTCGCGGTAGATGGTCGCTTCCCTGCTGCTGCCGATCGGCGGGCGTCGTCCGTCCGGTTGCGCAGTCGCGGTCGTCGGCGGAAGGATGAGCAGCAATGCCGGGAGCAGCACGGACCACGAAAGGACAGGGCGCATCATCCACTCCTCGCAGGAGGTGACCAGACTATTGTGCGAACCCGAGGGGCCTCTTGATTTGATCGCAATATAGTCATGAAATTCAGTGGGGCGCAAAAGGAAAAGATGCTGCACCTGCGTGAAACATCTTGGAATGGCGCATTTTTTATTTGGGACAAGCCGGGAGCGGGCATGGCGTGCACGCCCCCGGCATTCCCCGCTTCATCGGCCCGACGGGGACCGGGACATCCTGCGTCAGCCCGCGGTCCAGCCCCCGTCCACGCTGATGTTCGCGCCGGTGATCTGCGCCGCGTCATCCGTGCAAAGGAACAGCGCGATCGCCGCCACCTGCTCGGGCTGGACGAACTGCTTGGTCGGCTGGCCTGCCAGCAGCACGTCGTTGATGACCTGCTCGCGCGTCATGTTCCGCGCCTTCATCGTGTCGGGGATCTGGTTCTCGACCAGCGGGGTCCACACATAGCCGGGCGAGATGCAGTTGGCGGTGACGCCGAACGTCGCCAGTTCCAGCGCGATCGTCTTGGTGAAGCCGGCCAGGCCATGCTTGGCGGTCACATAGGCGCTCTTGAAGGGCGAGGCGACGAGGCTGTGCGCCGAGGCGGTCTGGATGATCCGCCCCCATTTCCGCTCCTTCATAGTAGGTACGGCGAGGCGCGTCGTATGGAAGGCGGCATTGAGGTTGAGCGCGATGATGAGGTCCCATTTCTCGATCGGGAATTCCTCCACCGGCGCCACATGCTGCATGCCGGCATTGTTGATGAGGATGTCGACGCCGCCGAACGCGTCGGCCGCCTCCTTCATCATCGCCTCGATCTGGTCGACCTTGGTGAGGTCATGCCCGGAATAGAGCGCCTTCGCGCCGCTCGCCTGCTCCAGCGCGACCCGTTCCTTCTCGATCGCGGCGGCATCGCCGAAACCGTTGATGACCAGGTTCGCGCCCTGTCCGGCCAGCGCCTTGGCATAGGCCAGGCCGATGCCCGAGGTGGAGCCGGTGACCAGCGCCGTCTTGCCCTTCAAACTCATGCTTGCTTCTCCTTGATCTCCCCCGTTCGAACCAGATCGAACGTCGCGCTCTTGCCGCTGAGGATGTTGCGCGCGAGCAGCTGATTTCCCCGGCCGATGACCTTCGCCACCGCCTCATGCCCCTGCGCCCAGTGGTCGAGCATGGTCATGCGCGAGAATTCGAAGTCCCGAGCACCGCTTTCCCAGGCGCGCGAGCGGTAGATGAGGTGGACGATATTGGCCGCGCCCCGGTCGATCATGGCGGCGAGCGCGCGCGCCTCGGGCCAGTTCCGCTCGGCCTCGGGCAGCTTCGCCAGCAGCGCGGCGATCGCCTCATGCTCGCGGCGGGCGCGCAGATACTGGTCAGTCACCTGCCGGGTGCGGCTGGAATATTGGATGTCCTTCTGGCGCGACCACACGCCCGTCATCTCGTCCGGCAGTGGCCCCTCGGCCGGGAACAGGTCCACCTGGAAGATGAGGATGTCGCTCGCCTGATGATCGAGCACATGCGACAGCGGCGTGTTGGAGACGATGCCGCCGTCCCAGTAATGCCGCCCGTCGATCTCGACCGGCGGCAGGCCGGGCGGCAGCGCGCCGGAGGCCATGACGTGCCGCGCGTCGATGCGGCCGCGCCACCTGGGATCGGCATTGTCGAAATAGACGAAATTGCCAGTCTCCACGTCCACCGCGCCGACCGAGAAGCGCAGCGGGCCGTGATTGACCAGCTCCCAGTCGACCAGCCGGTCCAGCGTCTCGCGCAGCGGCGTCGTGTCATAATAGCCGAGCGCCTCGGGCGTGCCGGCCGGCGCCAGCCAGGAGGGCAGCATGTTCGGCCGGAAGAAGCCGGGAATGCCCCACATCATCACCGCGCCCGCCGCCGCCAGATGCGCCGCCTCGCGGATGTCGTGCAGGTCGGGCAGGCAGATATTGGGCAGGCCGCCGCTCACCAGTTCCCAGAACCGGACGAGGCGCTCGATTCGCCGCTCCGGCGGGTTGCCGGCGATGATCGCGGCATTGACCGCGCCGATCGAGATGCCGGCGACCCAGTCGATCTCGACGCCGAAGCCGGACAGCGCCTCGACGACGCCGGCCTGGTAGGAGCCGAGCGCGCCGCCCCCCTGGAGCACGAGCGCCACCTGGTCCGGCAGCGGCATCGGCGCCCGTCCGCGCCGCGAAGCCTGCTTGGGCATGTCCATGGTGCACCGCAATAAGACATTTGCGCGCGCAGCGCCACAGGGCTTTGGGATGAGATGCGGAGAGGACGCGAGGAATTCCTCCTCGAGCTTGCCTCGGGGAGGGGGACCGTCCGGCGAAGCCGGATGGTGGAGGGGTGATGGCGCAACGCTTCCGGCCTGCGGCCGGCCCCTCCACCGCCTTCGGCGCCCCCCCTCACCCAGCGAGCTGGGGGAGGATCTGGTCGTCGCTATCGCCGTCACGCCTCTTTCCTTCGCGGCGGCCTTATGCTTAGGGTTGTGGCGGCAGGGGAGCGGAAGGAACCGTCCGAATGCGGCTCGACGACGAACGGGAAAGCAGCAATTACGAGATCCAGCGCGGCGGCAGCGGCGGTGGATTGGGCGGCGGCTTCGGCGGCGGCAGCGGCCTCATCGGCATGCTGCTCCCGCTGATCGGCAGCAAGTTCGGCTGCACGGGCATCGTCATCGCGCTCGCGGTGCTGGCTTTCCTCAATTTCGGCGGCGGCATGATGAGCAGCCTGGCGCCGGTGCAGGCGCCGACCGAGCAGGGCGCGCCCGCCGGGCAGGGCGGCCAGACTGGTGAGTTGACCGAAATGCAGAGCTTCTCGCTCAAGGTGCTGCACACGACCGAGACAGTGTGGGGCGATCTCTTCCGCCAGGCCGGCCAGCAATATCGGCCGACCGTACTTTCCTTCTATTCCCGGTCCGGCCGTTCGGGCTGCGGCGCGGCCCAGTCGGCGATGGGGCCTTTCTATTGCCCGCTCGACCAGAAAATCTATCTCGACACCGACTTCTTCACGGAGTTGCGCCAGCGCTTCGGCGCGCCGGGCGACTTCGCCCAGGCCTATGTGATCGCGCATGAGGTGGGTCACCATATCCAGGACCTGGAAGGCACGCTCGGCCAGGTCAATCAGGCCCAGCGGCGCCTGAGCGAAGCGCAGGCCAATGCGCTGCAGGTGAAGGTGGAGTTGCAGGCCGATTGCTATGCCGGCGTGTGGGGCAAGCGCACCGGCCTCATGGAACCGGGCGATCTGGAGGAAGGCCTGCGCGCCGCCCAGGCGATCGGCGACGATACGCTCCAGCGTCAGGCGGGCCAGCGGCCGATGCCCGACAGCTTCACCCATGGTAGCAGCGAGCAGCGCATGAGCTGGCTCAAGCGCGGCCTCGACAGCGGCGATCCGGCGGTCTGCGACACATTCGGCACCGGCCGCTGAGTCGCGCGACTCGGGCCGGCTGATTCGCGAGAAGGGATTCGTCCGCAAGCCTGGCTGACGCTGCGGAATGGCGGCGGAAACGGCCCGTCGCGCTCAAACGCGCAACTTTTCGCATAAGGCCCGCCGCTATCTCTCTGCGATGGATAGAGAATGCCGCACCGCATATGGCCCCAACAGATTTCACGGGCGCTTTAAAAAATATATCGTTATTTTTCTGTGAGATGGTCCATGGAATACGATTTTGCAATTGCGCATATCATTTTCGCACTTGCAGCAAATCGTGACCGTGCTAATTAAAAGCTGCCTTTCAGGCATCCTCTCCTAAGACTCACGGGCCGACCTCTTGCGAGGTCGGCCTTTTTTTTTGCGCGAAATTCCGCTAGCGGGGCCGCGTCCCGCGCGCATTCAAGAATGATATCGGGAGAGGAGCCGCCGGTCGAACCGGCACGCGCAGCGCGACTGCGGAGGATCGAGCGCCCGACGAGGCGCTCTCCTCCGCACCGGTTTCCTTCCGAATTTCTTTGGCGGGTTTCTTTTTGGATCGTCATCCCGGCGAAAGCCGAGACTCATGACACGAACGGCATTTGATGCCGCTTCGCTTTCAGTCAGAGCGGTCGTCAGAAACCGGTAAGCAAGGAGCACATGCCGGTTCACTGCCAACAGAACAGGCTCTAGCTCCCGCCCCCCAAGCGGCGGAAGCGCGGCACGGGGCGCAGATAGGCCGGCAGGGCGGACTCGGACGCGCTGGCCTGCACGGGCCTGCGCGCGGCCTGGGGGTCGATCCGGTGGTCGAAGGCCATGCCGATATGGTCGCCGCGCACCCAGGTCACGCAGCCGGGCACCGGGCCGATACCGCGCAGGTCGACGACAAGGCGGTCCCCGTCGCGGAAATGCGCTTCGCAATCGGCCATCAGGCCGGTTTCGGATAGGTTGCGCACGCGGGCCTTGCCCAGCGGGCGGCCGGCATCGTCCGCCAGCGTCGTCATCAGGAACAGGCTGTCGCGCGGCGAGGCGCGCTTCGAGGCATGGCCCGGACCGTCCGGTCCGCTGCCGGCGCGCGAAGAGGGGGCGGAAGAGGGTTCGTCAGTATCGGCCATGTCCTGTCGCATGCCGAAAAATTCTGGCGAAATGGTTAACTCAGTCGTCGCGCGAGACTTTTTCCTGGCGCTCGTGACGCTCCTGCGCCTCGACCGTCATGGTGGCGATCGGCCGCGCTTCCAGCCGGCCCAGCGAGATCGGCTCGCCGGTCACCTCGCAATAGCCATATTCGCCGTCGTCGATGCGCCGCAGCGCCGCGTCGATCTTGGCGATGAGCTTGCGCTGCCGGTCGCGCGTGCGCAGCTCGATCGACCAGTCGGTCTCGCTCGATGCGCGATCGTTGAGGTCCGGCTCGCGCAGCGGCTCGCTCTGCAGCACGGCCAGCGTGCCTTCCGCCTCGGTCAGGATCTGCTTCTTCCAGTCGAGCAGCCGGCGGCGGAAATATTCCTGCTGCGCCGGCCCCATGAAGTCCTCGTCCGGAGATGGACGATAGCCTTCGGGCAGTTCGACGCGGGCTCCATTCGTGCCGGCGCCATTCTGATCCGGCGCATCAACCAGCGAGGCCATCCAAATCTCCGCCTTCCAACCAGGCCGGGTGCCCGGACACGTTATCGCGCGGGGCTATAATGCCGGCACCGGAGCGAAACAAGCACTGTTTCCAGACGTTTGAACCCGCAGTGAATGGCCCGCCCGCGACTCGGCGGGTCGAACGGATACGGGCGCCGCGGCGTTAACGCGCCGCAATGTTTTCGTCCCTTCTTGAGACTGTTGGCGATGCAGGGCCGGGAATCGCCAGTTGCCGCGCGACATGCGGGGGCATTCTGGGTTAACGGCCTTGCGGTTAACGCTTTATTTTGCGTTGTAGGCGATATCGATCACTGGCTGCGTGGGGACTTCAGCCATGATCCTTGTGCGGAAGAGTGGCTGACATGTCTGTGCGAATGGCCTTGGCAAAATTATGTGGCGTCGCCTGCGGTGGCGCGATCATCGGCGGCGGCGCGCTGCAGATCGCGGAGGCCGCGCGCCCCGCCCATGTCCAGTCCGTCAAGCGAAAGCCGATCGTGGCACGCACGCCGCCGGCCCGCTATCGGCCCGCGCCCGTCCGGCGCGTGATCCGGCCCGAGGTACCGGTCGCCGCGCCCGTGATGGCGGTCGCGCCGCCGCCCACGGCCCTGCTTGCCCGCGCGCCGCTGTTCGACATGCCCAGCACGTCCGGCGGCAGCACCGTGGTGACGCCCGGCGGCTCCAGCGGCGGCTGGAGCGGCAGTTCCGGCGGCGGCTTCTTCGGGGGTTTCTTCGGCGGCAGCAGCGGTGGCGGCAGCGTGGTCGTCTCCTCGACCACCAGCGGCGGGTCGACGAGCACCTCCTCCAGCGGCGGATCGACCAGCACCTCCACCGGCGGTGTCAGCTCGACCTCGTCCTCCTCCTCGTCCAGCTCATCCTCCTCCAGCAGTTCCTCGTCGAGCAGCTCGTCCGGCGGCGGATCGAGCAGCGGCGACGGCGGCTCCTCATCTTCGGGCAGCTCCTCGTCCACGGGCGGATCGTCCAGCTCGAGCGGTTCGTCCGGCGGCTCCAACGGCGGGTCGTCCTCATCCTCGTCCAGCGGCTCGTCGTCGAGCAGCTCATCCTCGAGCGGCTCCAGCAGCAGCGGCGGAAGCACCAGCTCGTCGAGCGGCGGCACGGACGTGCCCGCACCGCCCGCGATGCTGCTGTTCGGCGGCGCGGCGGCGGCCCTGCTCGTCGGGCGCCGGCTGGCGGTCGCGCGGCGCCGCAAGGGCGCGGACGACCAGACCCCGCTGGGCTGAACCGCTCCGCCAACACGCGCGGCACCGGCCGGCCTTTCCGGTCACGGCCGGCTCCCGTCAGCATCCCCCGCCGCGCCGCCGCGCTTGATCCGCCGCGTGGGGCACGGCATAGGCGCGCCATGCACGACATACGCCTCATCAGGGACAATCCCGCTGGATTCGACGCCGCTCTCGCCCGGCGCGGGCTGGAGCCCATGGCCGATGCCATCGCCGCGCAGGACGCGCGCTGGCGCGCCGTCGCCACCGCCGTGCAGGAGGGGCTCGCCCGCCGCAACGAGGCGAGCAAGGCGATCGGCCAGGCCATGGCGAACGGCGACATGGCGACGGCCGAGTCGCTGAAGGCCGAGGTCGCCGCCCTCAAGGCGAGCCTGCCCGAGCTGGAGGCAGAGGAGAAGGCGCTCGCCCAGCAGCTCCACGACCGGCTCGCCGCCATCCCCAACCTGCCCGCCGCCGACGTGCCGGACGGCGCGGACGAGGCCGGCAATGTCGAGCAGCATCGCTGGGGTACGCCGCGCAGCTTCGATTTCGAGCCGCGCGACCATGCGGATTTCGGCCCGGCGCTCGGCCTCGACTTCGAGGGCGCCGCCGCCATGTCCGGCGCGCGCTTCGCCGCGCTGCGCGGCGGCATGGCCCGCCTCCACCGCGCGCTCGCCCAGTTCATGCTGGACACCCAGACGACGCAGAACGGCTATGAGGAAGTCAATCCGCCGCTGCTGGTGCGCGACGAGGCGCTGTTCGGCACCGGCCAGCTCCCCAAATTCGCCGAGGACCTGTTCCACACCACGGACGGCCGCTGGCTCATCCCCACCGCCGAGGTGAGCCTCACCAATCTGGTGCGTGATCAGATCCTGCCCGAGAGCCTGCTGCCGCTGCGCTTCACCGCGCTCACCCCCTGCTTCCGCTCGGAAGCCGGCGCGGCGGGCCGGGACACGCGCGGCTATATCCGCCAGCACCAGTTCGAGAAGGTGGAGCTGGTCGCCATCGCCACGCCCGATCAGGCGGCGGACGAGCACACCCATATGGTTGCCTCGGCGCAGGGCATATTGGAGGCGCTGGACCTGCCCTATCGCCGCATGCTGCTCTGCGCCGGCGACATGGGTCCCTCAGCCACGAAAACCTTCGACCTCGAGGTCTGGTTGCCGAGCCAGGGCGTCTATCGCGAGATCAGCTCCATCTCCCATTGCACCGATTTCCAGGCGCGGCGCATGAACGCGCGCTACCGGCCCGAGGGCGAGAAGGGCACGCGCTTCGTCCACACGCTCAACGGATCGGGCCTGGCCGTGGGCCGCACGCTCGTCGCGGTGTTGGAGAATGGCCAGCAGGCGGACGGCAGCGTCGTCATCCCGCCGGTGCTGCATCCCTATATGGGCGGCCTCACCGTGCTGGAGCCGCGCTGATGCGCATCCTCCTCACCAATGACGACGGCATCCACGCGCCGGGCCTCACGGTGCTGGAGGGGATCGCCCGCGCCTTCTCGGACGATATCTGGATCGTGGCGCCGGCCGAGGAGCAGTCCGGCGCCGGGCACAGCCTCACCCTCTCGCGCCCGCTGCGCATGCGCCGGCACGACGAGCGGCGCTACAGCGTCTCCGGCACGCCCACCGACGCGGTGATGATGGCGATCGGCCATCTCATGAAGGACGGCAAGCCGGACCTCGTGCTCTCCGGCGTCAACCGGGGCGCCAATCTGGGCGAGGACGTGACCTATTCGGGCACCGTCTCGGCGGCGATGGAAGGCGCCATCTCGGGCGTGCGCTCGATCGCGCTCAGCCAGGTCTATCGCGGCGAGCGGCTGGGCGACTCGGTCCCGTTCGATGCGGCGGCGGTCTGGGGGGAGCGGGTGGTGCGCGCGCTGCTGGCCCTGCCCGATCCGGGCCGCACGCTGCTCAACGTGAATTTCCCCGCCCTGCCGACCGACCGCATCAAGGGCATGAAGGTCGCGCGCCAGGGCTTCCATGACGTGGGCCGCACCCGCATCGTCGAGGGCATGGACCCGCGCGGCTACCCCTATTACTGGTTCGGCCTCGACCATAGCGACAGCGCGCCCGAGGCGAGCGACCTCGCCGCCGTGGCGGAGGGCTATATCTCCATCACACCGCTGCATTTCGACCTGACGCACGATGCCTCGCTGCGCGCGCTGGACGCGGCGATCCGGGACGGGACCGCCTAGGCCGGATCGACATTCAGCCTCGGTTTACAAAGCCCCGTCATCCTGGACTTGGTTCAGCATGACGAAGAATTTGAGCGAAAGAACGCTCCACCCTTCAAGCAACCTGAATGTCGATACGCCCTGGGAGCCTGTCCTGCTCATATTGGACCGCCCTGTGCCCCCGCTTTCGCGGGAGCACTGCTTCCTTGTCATCAGGACTGACTCCGGCGTGGTTTCGAGGCGGATGGACTCATCCGCCGGCTCGGACATCACGGCAAGCATATGGAACGCCCGAGTCGATCCGATTCAGTCCGGAGCGGATCGATTCGGGCCGCATTCCGGCGCCATCCATGCCTCCCCCTTCCGCCGCCATCGTCATTCCGCCTTCTCGGGAACGATGGGGAGAATGAAGGCACGCCGTGGCATTTGGCTGTCCTATCAATGCCTTCCCGGCAAGCAGCGCGCACGTCAACGCGACGGCCACGCACCAACATGCCAAATTGGGACAATAGTCCCGTGCCAATTGACAGGCTGCGCCAAGCGCGAGATGATGATTAACGCCAGATTTACTCTGGGATGTGGGACATAGAGTGGGGTAATCGACATGAAGACAGTCTTGAAGAGCTTTACGGCCGTCGCGGCGCTCGCCGGTGCGGCCCTGATCGCCAGCGGCGCGAACGCCGCTCCGCTTGCCTCGAACATCGGCAGCGGCAGCATGGGCGGCTTCACCAGCGGCAGCTTCTCGGAATATCAGTTCGACGTCACGGGCATCTACAGCATGGACCTGGTCGGCGACGCGGACAATGAGGTCTATACGGTAAATCTCGGCTCCGGCGCTCATATCACGGGCATCGGCTGGGATGTTGATCTCTATGCCGATTCGCCGAGCTGGCTGTCGGAGATCGCCGTGCAGTTCTCGTCCACGGACACCCTCAACTGGGTCAGCCTGAATCCGGCTGTTGGCGACGCGTTCTCCGGCTCCGGCTCCTATTCCTCGGGCGGCGTCGTCGACCTGGTGGGTCTGGGCTATGACTTCTATCTGGAAAGCGACGGCCTGCTTCGTCTCGAATTCTTCGAAGGCTTCGACGACTATGCGGACGATTGGGACGGCCTGTGGGAGAGCGGCTTCCTCACCATCCAATATGATGGCGGCAGCACGCAGCCGGGCGTTCCCGAGCCGGCGAGCTGGATGATGATGATCGGCGGCCTGGGCTTGGTCGGTGCCGCCATGCGCCGCAGCCGCGCCAGCGCGAAGGTCAGCTTCGCCTGAGCTTTCTGGAGTGATTTCGAGGCAGATGGAACATCTGCCGGCTCGGGAATCACGGAAAGCAAAAGGAGAATTGGAGTCGATTTGATTCAGTTTGAAGCGGATCGACTTCAAGGCCTGAAATGATCGTGGCCGCCGGCGTTCGCGTCGGCGGCCATTTTTTCGTCATGGCGTGGCATCACTCGCCTCTTGCCGTCCGCCGCCACGCTTGGCACTGAGCATCCATGTTCCAGCGCGATGATCCCAGAGCCCGCGCACCGGCCTTCCTGCGCCGCCGCTCGGCGCTGCCGGTCTGGGCCGATCTCGCCTGGCGCGTGGGCTTCATCCTGGGCATGGTGGCGCTGGTGCTCATCGTCCACTGGATCGAGCGCGACGGGCTGCTCGATACGCTGGACGGCAGGATCAGCTTCATCGACGTGCTCTATTTCACGACCGTCACCGTCACGACGGTCGGCTATGGCGACATCGTGCCGGTCAGCAACGCCACGCGGCTGTTCGAGACCTTCTTCGTCACGCCGATCCGCATCTTCGTGTGGCTGATCTTCCTCGGCACGGCCTATCATTTCGTCTTTCGCAACGTCTGGCACAGGTGGCACATGTCCCGCATCCAACAGACACTCCAGAACCATGTCGTGGTCGCCGGCTACGGCACCAGCGGCTCGGAGGCGGTGCGCGAGCTCATCGCCCGTGGCATCGATCCCAGCCGCATCGTGGTGATCGACGAAAGCGAGAGATCACTCGAACTGGCCGAGGCATGCGGCTGCAACGTGCTCAAGGGCGACGCCACGCGCGATCAGACGCTGGACGATGTGCGCATCGCCAAGGCCAGCGCGATCATCGTCTCCACCGGCCGCGACGACACCTCCATCCTGGTGACGCTGACCGCGCGCCATCTGGCGCCGGAATTGCCGATCAGCGTCGTGGTCCGCGCCACGGACAATGAAGCGCTGGCACGGCAGGCGGGCGCCAGCACCGTCATCAATCCGGCCAGCTTCGCCGGGCTGCTGCTGGCAGGCTCCTGCGAGGGGCCGCATGTGACCGATTATCTCACCGATCTCGCCGCGATCGGCGGGCGCGTGCAGCTGCGCGAGCGGCTGGCCGCGAAGGCGGACATCGGCAAGCCCCTGCGCGAGATCGCCACCGGCGTCGGCGTGCGCCTCTACCGGGCCGGGCGCCCGATCGGCTATTGGGAGCCGGACGCCCAGACCATCTTCGGCGGCGACACGATCATCGAGATCGTCGCCAACGACAGCGAGGAACCGCCGGTCGCCTGAGCGGGCCGCCGAAGGCGATGGAAGGGCCGGCCGAAGGCCGGAAACCACGCGCCATTTCCCCTCCACCATCCCGCGGATGGTCCCCCTCCCCGAGACAAGCTCGGGGAGAAACGGCGCCCCCATCCACGACGACTCGCCTTTTGCCGCAGTCGCGCCTATATGCGCGCGCAATCATGGCATTGAAGATTCCCGACGCGCCCAAGGTGGGCATGGTCTCGCTCGGCTGCCCCAAGGCGCTGGTCGATTCCGAACGCATCCTGACCAAGCTCAGGAGCGACGGCTATGCGCTCTCGCCCGACTATGCCGACGCGGACGTGGTGCTGGTCAACACATGCGGCTTCCTGGACAGCGCCAAGGAAGAGAGCCTGGAGGCGATCGGCGAGGCCATCGCCGAAAACGGGCGGGTGATCGTCACCGGCTGCATGGGCAACGAGGCCGATCTCATCCGCGCGCGCTTCCCGGACGTGCTGGCCGTCACCGGCGCGCATCAATATGAGGCGGTGGTGAACGCGGTGCACGACGCCGCGCCGCCCGTGCCCAACGCCTTTGTGGACCTGGTGCCCGAGGGCGGCCTCAAGCTGACGCCGCGCCACTATGGCTATGTGAAGATCAGCGAGGGCTGCAACCATAGCTGCGCCTTCTGCATCATCCCCTCGCTGCGCGGGAAGCTCGCCAGCCGCCGCATCGACGCGGTGCTGCGCGAGGCCGAGAAGCTGGTCCATGCCGGCACGAAGGAGCTGCTCGTCATCAGCCAGGACACCTCCGCTTATGGGGTGGACGTGCGCCATGAGGAACGGCAGTGGAAGGGCGAGAGCGTCCGCACTCACATGACCGATCTCGCCCGCGCGCTGGGGCGGCTGCGCACCCCGCAGGGCGAGACGCCCTGGGTGCGGCTGCACTATGTCTATCCCTATCCGCATGTCGACGCGGTGATCCCGCTCATGGCGGAGGGGCTGCTGACGCCCTATCTCGACATTCCCTTCCAGCATGCCGCACCCAATGTGCTGCGCGCCATGAAGCGCCCGGCCAACGAGGCGAAGGTGCTGGAGCGGCTGCGCGGCTGGCGAGCGATCTGCCCGGACATCGCAGTGCGCTCCTCCTTCGTGGTCGGCTTCCCCGGCGAGACCGAGGCGGATTTCCAGTATCTGCTCGACTGGCTGGAAGAGGCCCAGCTCGACCGCGTCGGCGCCTTCCGCTTCGAGCCGGTCGAGGGCGCGCAGGCCAATGCGCTGCCCGATCCGGTGCCCGAAGAGGTCAAGGAAGAGCGCTATCAGCGCATCATGGAGACCTGCGCGCGCATCTCCGCCGCCAAGCTCGCCGGCAAGATCGGCCGGACACTGCCCGTCATCATCGACGAGGTGGGGGCGCCGGACGAGGACGGCAGCATCGGCGCCACCGCCCGCAGCCAGGCCGACGCGCCGGAGATCGACGGCCATGTCTATCTGCGCGACGTCAGCCCCGCCCTGGAGGCCGGCGACATCATCGAGGTCGAGATCGAGGATGCCGACGAGCACGACCTGTTCGGCGTGCCCGCCTGACCGAAGCCTGCTGTTGCGTCATATCCTATATTGCCCTGAAGTTTGCGGCCGGTCACCCGGCACCGCGACCACAAACGATTCCGGGGCCGGCGAACCGGCCCCGAAACGCCCCGTGGCCTCTCCCTCGGGGGGAGAAGGGAGAGGCCGGTGGGGACTTGGGATCGTGAGGGGCACCGTGGGAGGAGTGCCCGTCATGTCATCAACGCCGTGGGAGAAGCGCTGATGAGGACTGTATAGCCCTCACTTGTCGCGTGATTTTGTCGCGGAAGGCGGCGTTTGTATCAGTTTGTCGCGGCGAAATGATGATCCCCTGCCCACCCCCAACCTCCCGTCATCCCAGCGAAAGCTGGGATCTCCTGCCGCATGAGACCCCAGCTTTCGCTGGAGTGACGAAATGGCGGGGGCGGGTATATTAGGGCGACGAGCTTTATACGGACAGGAAGGGTGAAGCCGATTAGAGGCATGTTACTCTAGCAGTGGCCTGCGGGCAGCGACGGCCGCGCAGCCTTGCCCCCAAAACGCACTTGGCCCCTTCCTGTGGGGAGGAAGGGGCCGGAGTGGGACCGTGATGTCACCGGGCGCCACGAGGGGGGAGAAGGCGCCCGATGGTTTTCAGCACCGTGGGAGAAGCGCTGATGAGGACTGTATAGGCCGCACTTGTCGCGTGACTTTGTCGCGGAAGGCGGAATTTGTATCAAAATGTCGCATCCGCCGGACGAGGCGTGACCCGCGCGGCATGAAAAGAGGCGCCGGCCACGCGGGCAGGCGCCTCCTTCGCCGATCCGGGCGCCGGATCAGGCGACTGTTTCAGCCTTGCCCTTCATCCGCGCCGTCTCCGCGGCGGTGGACTTTGGCCCCGTGTTGCGGCTGGTGAGTCCATTGCGCGCATCACCCTTCACGAACGGTTCGGGATCGCCCTCGCGCAGCTGGAGGCCGAAGATGGGCGAGAGGCCGGGATGTCGGCCGAGGCCGCCATAGAGATCGAAACCGCGCTCGATCCAGTCGCGCAGCGGATCGTCGTCAGTCAGTACCGGCCGGTCCGCCACCGAGGCGGTGAAGAGGAACACGGCGAGCAGGCGGAAATCGGCATAGTTGGGCGTGTCGCCGCCGAACCACCTGTTTTCGGCCAGCACGTTGCGCATCAGCTGCAGCGTCGGCGGCACCAGCGGGATGCGGTCCTCGCGGCCGACGATGATGTCCTCGATCTTGCGGCCAAACATGCGCTCGCGCGACTCGGTCACATAGGCGTGGTCCTGCGGCAGCGAGCGGTCGCGATATTGCTTGATGAAACAGGTCATCCACGGGCCGATCGCCGCGCCCCACAGCCAGGCCTCCATGGCCTGTGTCAGCGCGCGGACGCTGGGGTGGGGGATGAGCGTGGGCCGGTCGGGATAGGTCTCATCGAGATATTCGGCGATCAGCCAGCTGTCGAGCACCCACTTGCCATCGTCCACGATGGCCGGCAGCCGCTCGGTCTTGCCGCCGGTGCGCTCGGGAATGCCCGAGAAGCCGCCCGGCACGATATCCAGCTCGAACCCCTTGTGGGCGATCGCATATTTGGTCGCCCACACGAACGGGCTGATCGTCGCGCCGCTCGCCAGCGCGAGGTCGTAGATGGTGATCTTGTTGTCTTTTGCCATTTCAGAAGGCTCCTGCTCCCAAGCGAAATCATCGCCTTTCGCATAGGATATGGGCGCCGGAGGTGCCAGAGAATTCGCCGGGCCGGACGGATTTTGTTGACTAAGTCTGTAAATTCGCCCCGCCTAGCGGAAAATACTGCCCCCCATATAGGCCGCGCTGAACGCGCTCACGATCTTCGCCACGAATTCGCGGCGGACATGGCGGTGATCGGGGAACCAGGCGGCCTTCGGATCGGCCAGCATGACCATCTCGTAGCTGGGGAAATAGTCGGTCAGCGGATCATGCTGGCAGATTTCCTGCGCCACCGCGCACAGCACGCTCTTGGAATAGCTGTTGGCGACCAGGATATCCTGCCCGGAGAAGGTCTCCTTGAGCGGCACCGGCGAGACGGTCAGGATGATCTTGAGGCCCGGACGATGCTTGCGCAGCGTGTCGATGAACCGGGTGAGCGCACCGTGATTCTCGTCGAAATCCGTGATTCGCAACTCGAAGCGATCGCCCAGGAACTGGCCGAAAGGCGGCGTGTTCGCATAGGTCTGCGTCTGTCGGTCATACCAGGCCTCGACAAGGCCGAGCGTCACGAACAGCACGTCCGCGCGGATGATGTTCCTGTGCTGCTCGATGACCAGCCGCCGGGCCGCGATGGCCTCCTCGCGACTGTCGAACCCGCCATGGCCGCTATAGTCCGCGAACCGCTTGCCGGCCTGGACGATATTCTCCTCCGACCAGCCCCCTTCCAGCGCGAAGATGAAATCATTGATGATCGCGTGGGTCGTATAGCGGTGGAAGTCGTTGCCCGAGCTGGGAAAATCCGGGGTCCAGCTCAGCACGGGCTTGCCGGCGTGGAACAGCGCCCATTCGATCTCGCGCGCGAAGCAGGAGCCGGCGGCGAAGATCGACGCCCTGGGGGGCAGCCTGAACTTGGGCGCCAGCGTGATGGAGGGACTGTCCTTGTAAACGCGATCGGCGCCTTCGCCCGGACTGAAGGCTTCCCACCCCTCATCTCCGACCGGCCTGCCGCTCAGCCAGCGCGCGGCCGGGCCGGCGTTGGTGAGTGACTTGACCGCCGCGCGGGAGGCGAAATGGGGCATGGGCTTGCGCGCGCTTTCGCCGTCAACTCCATGGCCGGTCGACCGGTTGTCCGGCTCATCGAGGAGGTGGCGCTTGTGGAGCCAGCGGGTTGCCATGCGGTCGATGAATTTCATGGAGCCATCCTCATCGCGTGGGCCGGATGGTCAAGCCGCTACTGGCCCGCAGGGTGCCATGCGGCGGCGATCAGCATGCGGACCGGCGTCGCCGCCTCCAGCGCGACGTCGCCGGAGAGCAGCCAGCATTGCCCGGCTTCCCAGGGCTTACCGTCGATCAGGCCATGGCTGGTGAGCGGAATGAACCAGTGCGGCGCGGGGCCACCGATCCGCGTGACGCCGGCCGGGCGCGTCTCCAGCGCGAGGCCGAAGGGCGCCTCGCCGGGGCCGAGCAGCACGGCCGCCTCCACCTGCGCCACATTGAGCGGCGTACGTACATAGGGTTCGGGACGGCTCACCGCCACGCCGTCGTCCAGATGCAGTTCGCGCGGGCGGCTATAATCGTAGAGGCGGTAGGTCACGTCCACATTCTGCTGGACCTCGACCAGCGTCACGCCCGCGCCGATCGCATGGACCGTGCCGGCGGGAATGTAGAAGACATCGCCCGGCTTCACAGGCTTCCAGTCCATGAGCTGCTCGATCCGCCCGTCCAGCGCGGCAGCGCGCAGCGTCCCGGCGTCGAGCGGGTGGATGGTGCCGATGCCGAGCGTCGCGTCCGGCTCGGCGTCGAGGATATACCAGCATTCGCTCTTGCCGCCGGGCAGCCCGCGCGCGCGGCCCTGCGCATCGTCGGGATGGACCTGGATGGAGAGCTTCTCGCTCGTGAAGATATATTTGACCAGCAGCGGCGGCGGCGCCTGCCGCTCTGGCCCGTCGAACCACACTTCGCCGATCCGCCGCCCGCCGCCCTCCGGGAAGAAGGCCGGCAGCGTCGTGCGGCCCCAGGGCTTCTCCACATATTTGGTGGCGAGGCGGGTTGCGGTCATTTGTCGGCGCCATTCACTTGAACGCGCTGGCCGCCAATCCAGATCTCGCGGATCTGCGTGGCGGGCAGCTCCGCCGGGCGGGCCAGCTCGATATCGCTGTCGAGGATGAGGAAGTCCGCGCGCTGGCCCGGCGCCAGATTGCCGAACCGTTCCTCCGCGAAGGCGGCATGGGCCGCGCCCCACGTATAGGCGCGCAGGGCCTGCGCCAGCGTCAGCCGCTGTCCGGGCTGCCAGCCGCCGGGCGGCTGGTCATGCGCATCCATCCGCGTCAGCGCGGACTTGAGGCCGATGAACGGGTCTGCCGGTTCCACGGGCACGTCCGAACCGAAGGCCAGCGGCACCCCCGCGTCAAGCATGGAGCGCCAGGCATAGGCGCCGCCAAGCCGATCCGAGCCGAGGCGCGCGATCGCCATCTGCCAGTCGGATGTGGCGTGCTGCGGCTGCATGGAGGCGATGGTGCCGTGCGCGGCGAAGCGCGGCAGGTCGGCCGGATCGACGATCTGCGCATGCTCCACCCGCCAGCGCCGGTCGCCCTGATAGGTGAGGCTCAGCTCGTCGATGGCGTCCAGCACTTCGGCATTGGCGCGGTCCCCGATGGCGTGGATGGCGAGCTGGAAGCCGTCCATGGCGGCGCGGCTCATCTGGTTGCGCAGCTGGATGGGCGTGAGCAGGGGCAGGCCGGTCTCGCGCGGCGCGTCCGCATAGGGCGCCTTCAGCCAGGCCCCGCGCGAGCCGAGCGCACCGTCCATGAACAGCTTGACGCCGCCCAACCGCAGCCGGTCGTCATAGAGCCAGGGCGTCGGACCCGGCCCGGCGATCAGCGCGGCGGCGTCCATGCCGCGCGCATAGCCCATGATGCGCACCCGCAGCGCACCGCGATCGCCGGCGCGGCGAAAGGCCTGCCAGTCCGCGATTGTGGTCCCCATGTCGGCAATGGCGGTGACGCCGCGCGAGAGCAGCGCGTCCTGCGCCTGTTGCAGGGCGGCGTCATAATCCTTGGGCTGCGGCGCGGGCAGGGCGTGGGCCATGAGGTCCATCGCCTTGTCGACAAGAACGCCGGTCGGCTTGCCGCCCTCGATCATGATCCGCCCGCCGGCGGGCGCCTTGGTGGTCGCGGTGATGCCGGCCGCGTTCAGCGCCGCCGCATTGGCCCAGCCGGCGTGGCCGTCCACGCGTTGCAGCCAGATCGGGCGGCTGCCGGCCAGCCCTTCCAGATCGGCGGCGGTGGGGAAGCGGCCGAGGCCCCATGTCTCCTGATTCCAGCCGAAGCCGAGAATCCACGGCCGGCCCGGATTGGCCTGCGCGAAGGCCTCGATCTTCGCCTTGGCCTCCTCCAGCGAGGTCGTGCCGCTGAGGTCGAGGTTGAGGCGCGAGAAGCCCAGCTCCATCACATGGCCATGCGCATCGATCAGGCCGGGGATGAGCGTGCGGCCCTTGCCGTCATAGCGGAAGTCCGGCCGCTCGGGCCGCTTGTCGCCGCGCTCAAGGCGCCTTTCGACCTTGCCGTCCTCCCCGATGACGAGGCCGGTGAAATGGACGAGGTCGCCGCGCGCGTCGACGGTGATGCCGTTCACATTGTCGATGAGGCCGCTGGCGCTCGCGGCGGTGGCCCACAGCGCCAGCATAGCGCCGACCATCCACGTCGTGCTCCTGCGAAAGCAGGAGCCCAGGGCGTATGGGCGGTTCGCTATCGCCCAGTGCTCCTGCTTCCGCAGGAGCACTGAGTTCCGCCCATTCCGGCCAGCCGCCGCGCGCATCATGCCGCTCATGGCTTGCGCAAGCGCCGCACCAGCGCGCTGGTGTCCTGCCGCGCGCCGCCCTGGGCGACCACCTCGGCATAGAACTGGTCGACCAGCGCCGTCATCGGCAGGGTGGCGCCGGCGGTCTTCGCCTCGTCGAGCGCGAGGCCCAGATCCTTGCGCATCCATTCGATGGCGAAACCGAAATCGAACTTGTCCTGCGCCATGGTCTGCCAGCGATTGTCCATCTGCCAGCTCTGCGCCGCGCCGCCGCCGATCGCCTCCTGCACGCGCTCCAGGTCGAGCCCGGCATGCTGGGCGAAGCGCAGCGCTTCGGACAGGCCCTGCAGCACGCCCGCGACGCAGATCTGGTTGCACATCTTGGTGGTCTGGCCCGCGCCGGCCTCGCCGCAATGGACGATGCGCGCGGCATAGGCCTGCATCACCAGCCGCGCCGCCGCCACGGCCGGCTCGCTGCCGCCGCACATGATCGAGAGCTTGCCGGCTTCGGCGCCGGACTGGCCGCCGGAGACCGGCGCGTCGACGAAATGCAGGCCGCGGCTTTCCGCCTCCGTCGCCAGCTGCCGCGCGATCTTCGCCGAGACGGTGGTGTGGTCGACGAACAGGCCGCCCGCGCGCAGCGTGCGGAAGGCGCCGTCGCGGCCGATGGTCACGGCTGCCAGATCGTCGTCATTGCCCACGCAGCTCAGCACGATGTCGGCATCCTGCGCCGCTTGCGCCGGGCTGATCGCCGCCTCGCCGCCATAGCGCTCCACCCAGGCCTGGGTCTTGCCCATGGAGCGGTTGAACACGGCGAGCTCATGCCCCGCCCGGGCGAGATGGCCGGCCATCGGTCCCCCCATCACCCCCAGCCCGATAAACGCGATTTTTGCCATATGGCGGCCATAGAGTGTGTTTTCTCGCAGCGCCAGATGCGATAGGGCCGCGCCATCATGAACAAGCCAGACACGCTCTCGCTCGCTACCGGGGCCGCCGACGCGCTTCCGGTCACGTCCGCCGATATCCGCGCGGCCCGCGAGCGAATCAGGGGCGCGGTCGTGCGCACGCCCACAGCGCTGAGCAAGACGCTGTCGGACCTCACTGGCGCCACCGTCTATCTCAAGTTCGAGAACCATCAGTTCACCGCCGCCTACAAGGAGCGCGGCGCGCTCAACCGGCTGCTGCTGCTCGATGACGCGGCGCGCGCCAAGGGCGTCATCGCCGCCTCGGCCGGCAATCATGCGCAGGGTCTCGCTTATCATGGCGCACGCCTCGGCGTGCCCGTCACCATCGTCATGCCCACCACCACGCCGCTGGTGAAGGTGATGCAGACCGAAAGCCACGGCGCCACCGTGGTGCTGTTCGGCGAGACGTTCGACGATGCCTATACCCATGCCCGCGAGCTGGAGCAGGCGCGCGGCCTCACCTTCGTCCACCCGTTCGACGAGGCGGACATCATCGCCGGGCAAGGCACCGTGGCGCTGGAGATGCTGGAGGACGCGCCGGACATCGACACGCTGGTCATCCCCATCGGGGGCGGCGGTCTCTTCTCCGGCATGGGCACGGCGGCGCGCGGCGTGCGGCCGGATATCATGCTGATCGGCGTGCAGGCGGAACTCTACCCCTCCATGTATGACCATGTGAAGCATCTCGCCCTGCCCACCGGCGGCGACACGCTGGCCGAGGGCATCGCCGTCAAGGAGCCGGGCGGCCTGACGCGCCGGTTCGTGGACGCGCTGTCCGACGATGTGGTGCTGGTGAGCGAGCGGGCGCTGGAGCAGGCCGTCAGCCTGCTGCTGCAGATCGAGAAGACGGTGGTCGAGGGCGCGGGCGCGGCGGGCCTCGCGGCGCTGCTGGAGCACAAGGCGCTGTTCGCGGGGCGGACGGTGGGCCTCGTGCTCACCGGCGGCAATATCGACACGCGGCTGCTCGCCAATGTGCTGCTGCGCGACCTTGCCCGCTCCGGCCGGCTGGCGCGCCTGCGCATCCGCCTGCAGGACCGGCCCGGCGCGCTGTTCAACGTGGCGCGCATCTTCCACGAGCAGCAGGTCAACATCATCGAGGTCTATCACCAGCGCGTGTTCACCTCGCTGCCCGCCAAAGGCCTCATCACCGACATCGAATGCGAGACGCGCGACGAGGCGCATCTCCAGCGGCTGGTCCAGGCCCTGCGCGCCAGCGGCTTCGAGGTGACGCCGGTGGAGCTGGCCTGAAGGCGCGCAACGGGATTCATTTCCAACACGGATGCTCGGGGCGCGCGCCTCACAAAATCCGGTGACGCGCCGATCATCCCGCCCTAGCATCCGCCCATGACCGCGCCCGCCCCGATCAAGCTCAAGATCCAGCTCATGTGCGGCGCGGAGATCGCCATGGGTCCCGGCAAGGCGGACCTGCTGGACGCGATCCGCGCGCATGGCTCCATCTCGGCCGCTGCCCGCGCCATGGACATGAGCTATCGCCGTGCCTGGCTGCTCGTCGACGTCATGAACCGCTGCTGGCGCGAACCGCTGGTCGAGACATCGCCCGGCAGCTCGCATGGCGGCGGCGCGCGGGTGACGGCGCTGGGCGAAAGCGTGCTGGGCCATTATCGCGCGCTGCAAGGGCGGCTGGGCGCGGCATCGGACTGCGCCGATCGCGGCGCGCTGGAGGCGGCAATGCTGGCGGCGCCGCGCACGAGCCAGAAGAGCTGATTTGCCCGCCCGCGCCATTGCTATATACAGCGCGCTACAGCCGTTCGGGACCCTTATGCGCCACCTTCTCCGTTCCCTGCTCGTCCTCCTGCTCGCCGCCATGCTCCTGCCCGGCGCGGCTCTGGCGCAGGCGCGCGGACCGCTGGTGCTGGCCGCCGCGAGCCTGCAGGAGGCGATGACGGATGCGGCCGATGCGTGGGCGGCGCGGCGGCATGCACGGCCGGTCATCTCCTTCGCGGCCTCCTCGGCGCTGGCGCGGCAGGTGGAAGCGGGTGCGCCGGCCGACCTGTTCGTCTCCGCCGACGAGGACTGGATGGATTATCTCGCGGCGCGGTCGCTCATCGTGCCCGGCAGCCGCGCGACCCTGCTCGCCAACCGGCTGGTGCTGGTGGCGCCCGCGCAGAGCCGCCTGCGCCTCGCCATCGCGCGCGGCTTCCCGCTTGCCCGGGCGCTCGGCAATGGCCGCCTCGCCATGGCCGATCCGGACGCCGTGCCGGCCGGTCGCTATGGCAAGGCGGCGCTCACCCGGCTGGGCGTGTGGACGAGCGTGCGCAGCCGCATCGCCAGTGCCGAGAATGTCCGCGCCGCCCTGGCGCTGGTCGAGCGCGGCGCCGCGCCGCTCGGCATCGTCTATGCGACGGATGCGCGCGCCTCGTCGCGCGTCCGCGTCGTCGGCACCTTCCCCGCGGACAGCCATCCGCCGATCACCTATCCCGTCGCCCGCCTGCGCGTCTCGACCCATCCGGAGGCCGAAGCCTTCCGCCGCTTCCTGCTCTCACGCGAGGGCAAGGCGATCTTCGTGTGGCGCGGGTTCGCCGTGCAGTGAGGATCGTGCGTGACCTGTCCCCCTCCCGCCTGCGGGCAGGGCAGGCATGACCCCCGAGGAATGGGAGATCATCCGCCTGTCGCTCAAGGTCAGCATCGTCGCGGTGCTGTTCACCCTGCCGCTCGCCTTCGCGCTCGCCTGGCTGCTGGCGCGCGGGCGCTTTCCGGGCAAGCTGCTGCTGGACGCGCTCGTGCATCTGCCGCTGGTGCTGCCGCCGGTGGTGACCGGCTGGCTGCTGCTCCTCGCCTTCGGGCCGAACGGGCCGATCGGCCGCCCGCTGGCCGAGTGGCTGGGCCTCAGCTTCATGTTCCGCTGGACGGGCGCCGCGCTCGCCGCCGCCATCATGGCGCTGCCGCTCATGGTCCGCGCCATGCGCCTCTCCATCGAGGCGGTGGACGCCCGGCTGGAGGGCGCCGCCCGCACGCTCGGCGCCTCACCGGCCCGTGTCTTCCTGTCGATCACCCTGCCGCTCGCCATGCCCGGCCTGCTCGCCGGCGCGGTGCTGGGGTTCGCCCGCTCCATCGGCGAGTTCGGCGCGACCATCACCTTCGTCTCCAACATCCCCGGCGAGACGCGCACCATCCCGCTCGCCATCTACGGCGCGCTGCAGATCCCCGGCAACGAGGCGGCAGTGACGCGGCTGGCGGTGATCGCCGTGCTGCTCTCGCTCGGCGCGCTGCTGGTCTCGGAACTGCTCGCCCGGCGCATGGGACCGGCGGGGAAAGGCGGCCATGTCCTTTGAGATCGACGTCGAACGGCGGCTGGGCGAGGCGCGGATCGCGCTCCACCTCGCCGGCGGACCCGGCCTCACCGCGCTGTTCGGCCCATCCGGCGCGGGCAAGAGCAGCATCCTCAACATGGTCGCCGGCCTGCTGCGGCCCGACCGGGGCCGGATCGCGGTGGCGGGCGAGACACTGTTCGACAGCGCGGCGGGCATTGACCTGCCGCCCGAGCGCCGCCGCGCCGGCTATGTCTTCCAGGACGGCCGCCTGTTCCCGCACCGCCGCGTGCGCGACAATCTCCTCTACGGCTGGCGCCTTGCCGATCCCGCGCATCGCTGGATGAGCCTCGGCGAGGCGACCGACTTCCTCGGTATCGCCCATCTGCTGGACCGCTGGCCGCGCACCCTCTCCGGCGGCGAGGCGCAGCGCGTCGCCATCGGCCGCGCACTGCTCAGCGGCCCGCGCTTCCTGCTGATGGACGAGCCCCTATCCTCCCTCGACATGGCGCGGCGCGCGGAGATCATGACGATGATCGAGCGCATCCGCGATGACCTGCGCCTGCCCATCCTCTATGTGAGCCACGACCGGGCGGAGGTGGACCGGCTGGCCTCGGCGGTGGTGGTGCTGGGCTGAGAGAAGGGCGGCGCGCATTTTCGCCCGACTCAGCGCACTTTCAATCCCAGTTCGCCCAGAAGCTGCCCTGCCTGATCCCGCGAGATGGTCGCGCCGCGGAAGCGGGCGGCGTCGCCGAGGCGGACGCCGCCCAGGTCCGCGCCGCGCAGGTCGGCGCCTTCGAAGCGGGCGCCGTCCAGCAGCGCCTCGCGCAGGCTGCAATCCTCGAAGCTGGTCATGCGGAAGTCGCAGTTGCGCAGGTCCGCTTGCGAGAAGTCCAGCCGGACGAGGCTTGCCTTGCGGAAGGAGCGACCGGCGAGCCGGGCGTTGACGAGCAGGGTTTCCTCGAAATCGACGTCGAGACCCTTCGTTTCCGAGAGATCGGCGCCGGTGAGCTTGCACCGGATGAAGCGCGCGGCCTCCAGCGCGCAGCGCTTGAGCGATGCATTGTTGAAGTCGCAGGCCGTGAAGGCCGCTTCCGACAAGTCAGCGCCGGTGAGGTTCGCGAAGCTGCCCCGGCAGGATTGCCAGAGCGTGCGCTCCAGCTTCGCGCCGGTCAGGTCGGCGCGGCGCAGGGTGCAGCGCTCGAAGGTCCAGCCGGAGAGATCGAGGCGCGCAAGGTCCGCTTCATCGAGATCACAGCCGATCAGGGTTTGCGGGGTGCCGGCGAGGGCCTGCACATCATCGCGCGGCAGCGTGCACTCGCGGATCGCGCGGTCGGCAAAGAGATCGTCCATCGGGGCTTGGTAAATGGATCGGGGCGGCGAGGCCAGAGGTGACCGGAGGGGAAGGGCAGTGCTCCTGCCTGCGCAGGAGCACTGCTTTTATTTGAGCGCCTTACCCTACACAGCGAGGCCGTCCCGCCGTGCCGCCCCTCAATCCGGCTTGCGGTCCCACACGCTGATCGTGCCGGCATCGCCATCCACGCGCACCCAGTCGCCGGTGCGGATATGGTCGAGCGGGTCGATGTCGCAGTCGGTCACGGTCGGCGTGCGCATCACCACGGCGCCCAGAGCGGCCTTGGTGGTCATGATGTTGAACACCATGGCGACGGGCGCCATGCCGCGCAGCTTGGCCATGTGGAAGATGCCGGACCAGCCGGACGAACCCTTGGCGCCGGGGAAGATCAGCACCTTCTCCGCGAAGCTCTGGCCCTTCAGTTCGTGGCGGCTCTCGATCACCGTGCCGGTCATCGGGTTGATGCCGCCCCAGCCGGAGATGGTCTCGCGCGTCACCAGCGCCTCGCCCTGCGCGACGCCGGGCACGATGCCGCGGCCGGTGATGACGAGGCGGGGTTTCTCCATCACGCTGCTCATGCCAGCCTCCCTCTCCATGTGCCGGTGCAGGCGGCGTCGATGCATTCGGCGGTGGTGCCGTACCAGCCCTCGATGCCCAGCATGGCGGGCAGATAATGGGTCTGCTTGGCGCTGTCGAGCGCGGCCACCTTCGTGCCCTTGGGCACGGCCTGGCTGATCGCCGAGCAGGTGTCGGTCATGAGATAGGCGCCCGCGTCGCGCAGGATCTTCGTATAGCCGTTGGCGTCGGCGGTCGCCTTCACCGCCCGGCTGGTGAACACCCACAGCGCGCAATTCTCGTGCACCTTGCGGCCGTCCAGCAGCGCCGCCGCCTGCGCGATCTGCTCGATGGAATAATGCGGGCAGCCGAGCATCACATAGTCGACATCCGTGCTGGCGCCGACGCTGTTGAGCGTCTCGTAGGTCCGCCTGCGCGCCGCCGCGTCATAGACGAAGCGCTCGCCTTTCGGCGCCCCGCCGAAGGCCCGCTCCAGGCTCGGCGCCTCGGGCGTGATGCCGACCATATGATACATCTCGACCCCGCCCGAGGAGGCGGCGGCCGCGCCGAAATGCTTGTGACGGATGAGGCTCGGTCCGCTGATGGCGCCGGTCATGGCGGGAATCGTGTCCTGCACCGCGTCGCCGACGAAATAGCCGAGCATGCCCCATTCGAAGATGCTGTCGACCGGCACCGCCACCTCGACATGATGCTGGGCGAGGCGGAAATTGTCGGTGTGGAAGCCCCAGTCGGGAATGCGCTTGGCCAGCATGGCGGCACTGGTCGATTCGCGGCCCTCGCAGTTCGTCCGCGCGCCGATCACGCTGTTGGCGAAGACGACCGCGCTCGATTCCATCCAGGCGCAATGCTCGCCCATCACCGGCACGTTGCCGGCGAGATAGGGCGTGCAGGTCTTGAGGATCTGGATGCCGTGCGCGGCGACTTCCGCCTCGTCCGAGACGAAATTGGCGTGCGCGTCCGCGCTCATGCCCTGCTCTTCCCACAGCATGGGGTCCATGCCGCCCTGCAGGTGGCAGGAGAAGGCGTTCATGCGCGGCACGTCCACCACCTCGTCCGAATCGAGGTCGAAGCGTGAGAAGACGGCGCGATAGTCGCCGCCGTCCGCCGCATAATGGTCCTTCACCCATTGCGGCGCGGAACCGGGGACGCCCGCGACATTGTTGGTCTCGACGAACCGCTCGGCGCCCAGCGCATCGGCATAGCGCACCAGCAGCTCCATCGCCTTGCGCGTCGCCGCGCCGGATTCGCCATCCAGCATGGCTTTCTCGGCATCGCTCAGCTGCACCATCGCGCCTCTCCTGAAATATATAGCTTGCGCATAGTTTGGAACGTAACGAAGCCGTAGTAAATGGTCTTTTCACACACAAGGCTTAGGGGCATAGTCCGGGACGATCGATTCAACGGCTGGGTGGGCCTTGGGGAGATGATGTGAGCGCTGCGTTTCGCTTTCCGCGATTCTTCATGACCAATGCCGGACCCTGCCCCTATCTGCCGGGGCGGACGGAGCGGAAGGTGTTCACGGAGCTTGCGGGCGAGCATGCCTCCGAGCTGAACGACGCGCTGGGCCGCATCGGCTTCCGCCGCAGCCAGAATGTCGCCTATCGGCCGAGCTGCACGGACTGTAACGCCTGCGTCTCGGTGCGCATCGTGGCGGACGAGTTCAAGCTCAACGGCACCCAGCGCCGGCTGGTGCGCCGCAACAGCGATCTGGTGGTGCGTGCCTGCAAGCCCTGGTCGACGGACGAGCAGTTCGCGCTGCTCCAGCGCTATCTCGCCTCGCGCCATCCCGATGGCGGCATGACCGAGATGGACGAGATCGACTTTGCCGACATGGTCGAGCAGACACCGGTCGAGACCTATGTGGTCGAGTATCGCGAGCCGGGCGCGGACGGGCGGCCCGGACGGCTGCTCGGCGCCTGCCTCACCGACAAGCAGGGCGACGGGCTGTCGATGATCTACAGCTTCTTCGATCCGGACGAGACGGATCGCCAGGGGCTGGGCAGCTACATCATCGTCGACCATGTGCTGCGCGCCCAGCGGGCGGGCCTGCCCTATGTGTATCTGGGCTACTGGGTCGAGGGCTCGGACCGGATGAACTACAAGGTCCGCTACCGCCCGATCGAGAAGCTCGGGCGCGGCGGCTGGGAGCGGCTGGAGCAGCCGGTGCCGGCCAATGGCGCCGCCGCGCCGCCGCACATCGGCGAGGAAGGCACTGCCGCGCCGGCACTGGACGGCCGCCTGCTCAAATAGCGCTACATTCAGGGCTGGCTGTTTCGCCCCTTGGTCGAACCGCAGCATCGAACCGTGGGATCACATACCTAGAAACTCTCTTCCGCGTAGATGCGGCTGATATCGCCATGCCATTCGCCCGCATAGCGCTCGAGCAGGCGTTCGGCATGGGTCCGGCCACTGGCGACGACTTCGTCGAGCGCGGCAAGATAGCCGGTCTCGTTGTCGCCGATGCTGTTGAGCCGGGCACGGGCGGCGAGGCCGGCGCGGGCGATGTCCAGCACGCGGCCGGCGATATCGCGCAGGGTGCCGCCGCCGCCGATCGGCGCGTCGAGGCCGAGGCGGGGCACGTCGCTCCGCAGCGTCTCGCGCTCTTCCATGGTCCAGTCCTTGACCACGTCCCAGGCGGCATCCAGCGCCGCGTCGTCATAGAGCAGGCCGACCCACAGGGCGGGCAGCGCGCAGATGCGGTTCCAGGGGCCGCCATCCGCCCCGCGCATCTCCAGGAAGCTCTTCATGCGCACTTCGGGGAAGGCGGTGGAGAGATGGTCCGACCAGTCGCCGAGGCGTGGCTTTTCGCCGGGCAGGGCAGGCAGCTCGCCCTTCAGGAAATCGCGGAAGCTCTGGCCGGCGGCGTCGATATATTGCCCGTCGCGGAACACGAAATACATCGGCACGTCGAGCGCATAATCGGCATAGCGCTCATAGCCGAAGCCGTCCTCGAACACGAAGGGCAGCATGCCGGTGCGCGCCGGATCGGTGTCCGACCAGATGTGGCTGCGATAGGAAAGATAGCCGTTGGGCCTGCCTTCCGTGAAGGGCGAGTTGGCGAAGAGCGCGGTGGCGAGCGGCTGGAGCGCGAGGGAAACGCGGAACATCTTGGCCATGCGCGCTTCCGACGCATAGTCGAGATTGACCTGGATGGTGCAGGTGCGCAGCATCATGTCGAGGCCCATCGTGCCGACGCGCGGCATGTGGCGCAGCATGATGGCATAGCGGCCCTTGGGCATGATCGGCAACTCGGCGCGGGTCTTGTCCGGCCACATGCCGAGGCCCAGGAAACCGAGGCCGAGCGTGTCGCCGATCGCCTTCACCTGCGTCAGGTGCCGGCCGGTCTCCGCGCAGGTCTCGTGCAGATTGTCGAGCGGGGCGCCGGAGAGTTCGAGCTGGCCGGCAGGCTCCAGGCTGATCGTGCCGTCCGCGCCGGCGAGGGCGATGACATGGCCGTTCTCCTCGACCGGCTCCCAGCCATAGGCGCCGAGGCCCGCCAGGAGATCGCGGATGCCGCCGGGCTCGTCATAGCTCGGCGCGCGATGGTCGGCGGTGCGGTAGACGAACTTCTCGTGCTCGGTACCGATCTTCCAGGCATCGGCCGGCTTCTCGCCGTCCTCGAACAGGCCGATCAGCTGGTCGCGCGATTCGATGATCGGATCCTCGCCGGCCGCTTGCGTGCGTGTGCTCATACCCTGTCCGTTCCCTGGTCTTCGTGCGCGGGGCACATAGGGAATTTGCCCGAATGGGGCAAATTCATTTCGTTTCGCAACCTGTCCAGTCGCCGCTCAGGGTCATCCAGACGGCGCTGGCCGCGATGGCGGCGGTTTCCGCCCGCAGGATGCGCGGGCCGAGCGAGACGGGATGCGCTTGCGGCAGGGCGCGGATGCGCTCGCGCTCGGCGGGCGTGAAGCCGCCCTCGGGGCCGACGAGCAGGGCCGCCGGCCCGCGATGCGCCGCAAAGGCGGCGGCCATGGGTTCGCCGCCCGTCTCGTCGGCGAAGAACAGCGCGCGCCCGGCCGGCCAGTCAGCGAGCAGGGCGGCGAGCGGGCGCATCTCCGCCAGATCGGGTATCGCGGTGCGGCCGCATTGCTCGGCGGCCTCGACGAGATGGGCGCGGAGGCGGTCGAGATTGACCTTGCCGACCACGCAGCGCTCGGTGAGTACGGGCACGAGCCGGGCGACGCCCAGTTCGCACGCCTTCTCGGCGACGAGGTCGATCCGGCCCTTCCTGATGGGCGCGGCGCAGAGCCAGAAATCGGGGACCGTCTCGGGCGGCTTCGTCTGTTCCACGCAGCGCAGCACGAGGTCGCGCTTGCGGAGCTGCCCGGCGGTGGCGGCCCATTCGCCGGACCGGCCATCGAACAGCAGCACCGTGTCGCCTTCGCGCACGCGCATGACCGAGAGCAGATAATGCGCGCCATTGCCCTCGACCGGCACGGCGACGCCCGGCCCGAGCACCGTCTCGACGAAGAGGCGCGGGGCGGATCGGGGCGGCCAGGCAGGCGTGGCGGGCATGGCGAGGGCGGTTCCTTCGGATCGGGTCTTGCCCGGCCATAATATGGCGGGCGGGGCGGAGGCGAGCCTTTTGCGCAGGGGCGCGGGATCGCTTCGGGACCGCCGCCGTTCCCTTCGCAGGCGCATTCGCCCAACCGGAAGGAAGAGCGGGCATGGCGGACTATGATCTCTATTACTGGCCGGCACCCTTTCGCGAGCAGTTCATCCGGGCGATCCTGGCCTTTGCCGGCAAGAGCTGGGAGGAGCATGATTCGGGAGAAATTGGGGCGCTGATGAGCGAAGCGCCGCGGGACCAGCCGGCGCCGTTCATGGGACCGCCGGTGCTGGTGGAGAGGCGCACGGGCTTCGCCGTGGCGCAGATGCCGGCCATCACCCTGTATCTGGGCGAGACGCTCGACCTGATCCCCGACAATGCGCAGGCGCGGGCGCTGAGCGCGAAGCTGGTCAACGACGCCAATGACGTCATCGACGAGATCACGCTCGACGGCGGGCGGGAGATGTGGACCGACGAAAAATGGCGGGCCTTCGTGCCCCGCCTCCAGCGCTGGATGGCGATCTTCGAGGCCATGGGCGCGCGGAGCGGGCTGGAGGCAGAGTCGGGCTATCTGCTGGGCACGCGGGAGGCCGGCGCGGCCGACATCGTGGTCAGCACCCTGTGGTCGACCATGGCGGATCGCTTCCCGTCCATCGCCGCGCTGCTGGCGGAGCATGCGCCGGCCATTGCGGGCCTGACGCGGCGCTTGCAGGAGGAGCTCTCGCTCGCGGCGCTGAGGCGGGAGAGCTTCGAGCGCTATGGCGATGCCTATTGCGGCGGCGAGATCGAGACGTCCCTGCGGCGCGTGGTGGGGTGACGCCGATCCCCCTCGCCCCGCGCCCGGTCCTTCACAACGGGGGCGCTGCTATGGCAAGGGAGCCGGGCCGGTCGCGGATCGGCGGACTGGAGGCGGCAGGCGAGATGGACAGGGCGGCATTCGTTCCGGATACCGAGACACGCGGCCTGCTGCGGCTGCTGCCCGAGGCGGCGCGGCCCTTTGCGCTGCTGGCGCGGTTCGACCGGCCGATCGGCTGGTGGCTGCTCTTCTGGCCGGGCGCCGGGGCGCTGGCGCTTGCCGGGGGATTGCCGGATCGCTGGCCGATGCTGCTCTGGTTCCTGCTCGGCAGCATCGCGATGCGGGGCGCGGGCTGCGTCTATAACGACATCGTCGACCGCGATCTGGACGCGCAGGTCGCACGCACGGCGAGCCGGCCGATCGCGAGCGGCGCGGTGTCGCTCAAGGCGGGTTGGGCGTGGCTGGTGGCGCTGTGCCTCGCCGGCCTCCTCGTGCTGCTGCAATTGCGCTGGCAGGCGCAGATCGTGGCGCTGGCCAGCCTGTTGCTGGTCGCGGCCTATCCGTTCATGAAGCGCATCACCTGGTGGCCGCAGGCATGGCTGGGGCTGGTCTTCACCTGGGCGGCGCCGGTCGCCTGGGTGGATGTGACCGGGGGCATGAGCGCGACCGGGTTGCTGCTCTATGGCGGCGCCTTCTTCTGGGTGATCGGCTACGATACCATCTATGCGCTGCAGGACCGGGAGGACGATGCGCTGGTCGGCATAAGGTCGAGCGCGCTGGCCATGGGGCGGCATGTGCGGGCGGGCGTGGGGCTGTGCTTCGCCCTCGCGGTGGCGCTGTGGGGCGCGGCCTTCTGGTCGGTCGCGCCGGTCTGGCTCGCGCCGGCGGCGCTGCTGCCGGTGGCGGCGCATTTCCTGTGGCAGGTCGCCACACTGCGGGAGGACGGCGCCGATCCGCTAATCAAGTTCCGCTCCAACCGCTTCGCCGGACTGCTGATGTTCCTCGCCTGCCTGGCCGTCGGGATGGCGTAGCCCTATCAGAGCCGCTAGCGCGCATGATGCCAAGCCGCTGACTGTTTGCCGTGATTTCCGAGCCGGCAGATGTTCCATCTGCCTTGAAATCACTCTATGGGCGCGCTGGATGCTGCATCGTCTCTATCAATGGACGCTGGCGAAGGCCGCGCACCGCCATGCGGAGTGGTGGCTGATCGCCTTCTCCTTCCTGGAATCGAGCTTCTTCCCCATTCCGCCGCATCCGCTGCTGGGCCTCATGTGCCTGGCGCGGCCGGAGAAGGCGCTGCGCTACGGGATCATCTGCACGCTCGCCTCGGTGGCGGGCGGGCTGCTCGGCTATGCGATCGGCCATTTCCTGTTCGAGACGGTGGGCGAGGGGCTGCTGGCGGCGCTGGGGCTGACCGAGAGCTTCCCCAAGGCGGCCTGCTATCTGCGCGATTATGGCGCGGAGATCATCCTGGTGAAGGGCGCCACACCGATCCCCTTCAAGCTCATCACCATCACGGCGGGCTTCATCGGCCTGTCGCTGTTCACCTTCCTGTGGGCGAGCATCGTCTCGCGGGCCATGCAGTTCGTGCTGGTGGGGGCGCTGTTCTGGAAGTTCGGCGCGCCGATCAAGGTCTATCTGGAGCGCTATCTGGGCTGGGTCACGGCGGCGTTCGCGGTGCTGCTGGTGGGCGGCGTGCTGCTGGCGGGTGCCCTGAGCGGCGGGGCGGGCCATGCCGGCGACAAGTGCAGCCGGGCGACCATGGCGGAGATCGCCGGCCGCTGAGCCCGCGCTATGTCGCGAAGATCATGTCGTCGCTGGCGAAGCTCTTGAATTCAAGTGCGTTGCCGCTGGGATCGAGGAAGAACATCGTCGCCTGCTCGCCCACCTCACCCTCGAAGCGCACATAGGGTTCGATGACGAACGGCGTGCCGGCCTCACGCATGCGAGCAGCCAGATCGTCCCAGTCGGCGCGGTCGAGGATGACGCCGAAATGCGGGACCGGCACGTCATGGCCATCGACCGGATTGCGGATCGGGTCGTGCGCCTGCCGCGCCGGATCGAGATGCGCGACGATCTGGTGGCCGTAGAGATCGAAGTCGATCCAGCCCGCGCTGCTGCGGCCTTCGGGGCAGCCCATGAGATCGCCGTAGAAGGCGCGGGCGGCGGCGAGGTCATGGACCGGGAAGGCGATGTGGAAGGGTCGCATGGGGGGCGCTCAATTCATTGCAACTGCCGTCAAACCGGGCGATAGGGGCGCGCGTGGCGAAAATCCAGATATTCGACGGTGACGCGCTGAAGCGCCGGGCGCTGCGGCATCCGGGGCTGACGGCGCTGCTCGGCGGCGCGGTCTCGGCGACAGGCTTTGCACCGCTGGGGCTGTGGCCGGTGACGCTGCTGGCGCTGGCGCTGTTCATCCATCTGCTGTGGAGCGCGGCCGACCGCCGCGCCGCCGCGCGGATCGGCTATGGGTTCGGGCTGGGGCAGTTCGTCGTCGGTCTGAACTGGATCGCCCATGCCTTCACCTTCCAGGACGCCATGCCGCACTGGCTCGGCTATCTGGCGGTCGTCCTGCTGTCCTTCTATCTCGCGCTCTATCCGGCGGCGGCGGCCGTGATCGGCTGGACGCTGGGGCACGGGCGGCCGCGCGTCTTCGCGCTGTTCCTGGCCTGCGCCTGGGTGCTGACCGAATATCTGCGCGCGAGCCTGTTCACCGGCTTTGCCTGGAACCCGCTGGGTGTGATCTGGCTGGGGACCGGCGTGGACCAGCTGGCCATCGCGGTCGGCACCTATGGGCTGGGGCTGGTCGCGATGCTGGCCGGCGGCGCGCTGTGGTGGCTGGCGCACCGGCAATGGCGGCCGGCCGGCCTGCTGCTGGGCGGGCTGGTCGTGGTGGCCGCGCTGGGCGGCTGGCGTGCGGAGCGGATGGCCGATGTGGCGCCGGTGGCGTCGATCCATGTCGTGCAGCCCAACATCAACCAGAACGAGAAATATGATCCGGCGCTGGAGCAGCTGAACTTCCGCCGGCTCGCGGCGCTGACCGGGCCGCCTGCGGCGCAGGCACGGCTGATCTTCTGGCCGGAAGCGGCAGTGCCCGCGATCCTCGACATGGAGCCGCGCTGGCGGGGGCGGATCGCCGCGCTGCTGGGGGCGGACGACCTGCTGCTGCTGGGCGGCGACAAGTTCCATTTCGCCGAGCGGAACGGCATGATCGACACCGGCAATCTGCTCGGCGCCAACAACAGCCTGTGGGTGCTGGATGCGCGGGGCGATCTGCTGGGGCGCTACGACAAGGCGCATCTGGTGCCCTATGGCGAATATCTGCCGATGCGGCCGCTGCTGAGCGCGATCGGCCTCTCACGGCTGGTGCCGGGCGACATGGATTTCTGGCCCGGCCCGGGGCCGCGCACGCTGGACTTGCCGGCGGCCGGCGAGCGGGGCGCACTCTCCATGGCGGTGCAGATCTGCTATGAGATCATCTTCTCCGGGCAGGTGGTAGACAAGGGCCATCGGCCGGATTTCCTGTTCAATCCGTCCAACGATGCCTGGTTCGGGAGCTGGGGACCGCCGCAGCATCTGGCGCAGGCGCGGCTGCGCGCCATCGAGGAGGGCCTGCCGGTCATTCGCTCGACGCCGACCGGCATCTCGGCGCTGGTCGATCCGGCGGGCCGGGTGATCGAGAGCATCCCGCACGGGCAGGCTGGGGCCTTCACCGCCGGGCTGCCGCAGGCGCTGGCGCCCACGCCGTTCGCGCTGGCCGGCAATCTCATCCCGCTCGGCCTTGCGGTGCTTCTGATGGCGAGCGGCGTTGCCTTGGCGCGGCGGACCCGCTAAGGGCGCCGACATAAACATTTCTTTATATCAACCGCGGCCAGGCAGAGCCGCTAGAAGAAAGGCCCGGTTTCCTCATGCGCGGTAGTTATTTATTCACGTCGGAGAGTGTGTCGGAGGGGCATCCTGACAAGGTGTCGGACCAGATCAGCGATGCGATTGTGGACCTGTTTCTGGGGAAGGACCCGGAGGCGCGTGTGGCG